>CAJIBY010000059.1_pt1 | contig 9381 bp, 9 predicted proteins | sample 9199461 | NCBI WGS metagenome assembly CAJIBY01 (sample SAMEA7708316, study PRJEB35096) | sediment metagenome | biome: marine neritic benthic zone biome [ENVO:01000025]; feature: sediment [ENVO:00002007]; material: shallow marine sediment [ENVO:03000034] sea grass bed [ENVO_01000059] ... | reverse complement strand
GTATCTGGACCCAACGGTACACTGGTGCCGGCCTCAACAAGCCATAGCTAGTTTCACTCAAACCCGGGATCACTATATTAGCTTTGTGGATACTACCCACGCTAATTTACGGGCATATTTCTCTGCAAACGGACGCGGTAGAAAACCCTATCGTGATTTACACCAGCTGGTCATGATCAGTATGGCCCATTCCCAACGACACCTGCAGCAAATACGCCATATCAAGTCTGCCCCTGATTTTCCAGATTAACCTGCTTTGACAGCTTCGGTACAATATCGTCAGCTTAACGCCAATGATCAATCATTATTGGCCAGCTTGATGTTTGAAGCGCTATTTGTCCCTGCAAACGAAAAAGCCCCTCCCAGAGAAATCGTTGGGGAGCCCGACCTGGCCAAGTATCATGCTGACTGGGGACGTGCGGGTGATGTTGGATTGGTGGCTGAGGTGGGTGGTAAAGCGGCAGGCGCTATCTGGTGTCGTCAATTCACTCGCGACCAAAACAGCTATGGATTTGTAAATCCTAATATTCCCGAAATGGTGATCGCCTTGTTCTCTAATTTCCGGAATCAAGGAATCGGGACGGCACTCATAAAGCATTTAGTTAATGATTTGAAGCAGCAAGGATTGGGAGGCCTGAGCCTGAGCGTACAGCAAGCCAATGAGGCTGTAAACCTGTATAAAAGGTTAGGATTCAAGGTGATGGTCGAGAAGGGTAATGCCTTCACCATGCTTAAACAGTGGTAATTAGGGATTGGGAGTGTCCAGCGTAACTGCCTGTAATTGTTCCAACATACTAAGAGTATCCCACACCACTTGCTGATCCACAATTTTATCCGATTGGATGCGCATAATGATAATGCCGGGAATACTCACTTTGCGTGCCGTGGGTTTCACGCTCATCAAAGAACCTAGGTGGGTTCCTTTAAACACGAACCTGATCACCACTTGGTCTTCTTCGCCTAGTATGTCCGCGATTTTTATCTGACAGTCCGGAAAGGCCTCTACATAGGTATCGTAGATTTTACGGTAGCCTTGTGGTCCGTACAACACACCCCCGGGGGTACTGGTAGCAAATTCCTCAGAAAAGATTTCGGTCATCAGCTGAGGTCTCTTAGAATTCCATACCTCTTCCACCAAACGGGTGGCCAAGGCTTTATTACGGTTTATTTTGGGTTCCATCTGTTGATTTAAAGGAAGTAAGCAAAGTCCCGTGAACCATCAATGGCAAAAAATAAAATAAATTATAGCTAAAACAAAATATCTGGCAATCGACATCCACACCCTGATTATCTCTATATTGAAAATACATGGGCAGATCATCTCTATTAACTCTGGTTGCCGCATGCCTTATTCTAGGTTGTGAGGATGCACCAAGACACCCACCATCGCAGGCTTCAGAAACTTTTTTGGTAGTACTGGGAATTGCTCAAGATGCGGGATATCCACAGATAAACTGTGAAAAATCCTGCTGTGCTAGGGTGTGGCAGCAATCACAACTTGGCAAAATGGTGACTTCCCTGGGGATTGTGGACCAGAACCAGGGAAAGCATTGGATCATAGATGCCACCCCTGATTTCAAGGACCAGTGGCATTATCTGAAAGAAAACTGGAATACGGAACTGGCAGGGGTGTTTCTAACTCATGCCCATATGGGACATTACACAGGACTCATGCAATTGGGCCGGGAGGCTTTAGGCGGTGACCGGATTCCGGTTTATGCCATGCCTAGAATGCGCAAATATCTGGAATCCAACGGTCCCTGGGACCAATTGGTTAGTTTGGCCAATATAGATCTACAATCCTTACAGTCCGACAGCGCGATAGCTCTAGGTTCCCAATTATCTATAATGCCGGTGCTGGTCCCTCATCGTGACGAGTATAGTGAAACCGTGGGATACCGGATAAAAGGAAAGGATTTCAGTTCACTGTTTATACCCGATATTGATAAATGGGAAAAGTGGGAGCTGGATATCCGGGAAGAAATTATGAAAGTGGATGTGGCCCTGATCGATGGTAGCTTCTTTCAAAACGGGGAACTACCCGGAAGGGATATGTCCACCATTCCCCACCCTTTTGTGGAGGAAAGCATGCATTTGATGAAAGGACTGGACCCTCATCAAAAATCCAAAGTTCATTTCATCCATTTCAATCACACTAATCCCCTTTTGCAGGAACAGAGTGAAGCCTACACTGTAGTTATGCAAGAAGGATTCCAGGTTGCCAAGCAGGGAACCGTATACCCACTTTAGTATCGCCAACTGCTCAGGTCTGCCCCCGCAGGAGCACTTTCCTGCATTCTCTTAAGGATCTTGGGGACGTACATGGTATTATATCGCAATCTTGAAATATGATTGGGATTATCAGGATCACCATTCCAACAGTGTTCGGCCCGGTCTCCATAAGTTACTTCGCCTTGATAGTAGGGGTTTTGAGTACTTTCCAGAAACTGCTCCATTAAATACACTGCGTTGTTGAGATAATAATTGTCCATATCACCGCAGTACACATGTATCTTGCCTTTCAGCAGGGGTCCTAAGGTTTCCCAATCCCGCTCCAGAATGTACCGCAGGTCATAATTCTGCTTCCAATATTCCGCAACCTGATGGTCGATCTCCCCGGTTCGTTTATCCCAAAGTCTCTGCGGATAACCGTCTTCACCTTGGGGAGAGTATACAGCTTCCCAAATATCCCACTGCTGGCCTGAACGGCTTTTTGTCCCCAGGACCAGTTCACGGTGGTTCATGTCCTTTAAGGTGGCATCAACATGTCCCAAGTAATCCCGGTGACCGGGCCTCAGCGTGCTGCGGAAAGGTCCGTTAGAATAGTAGGCGTTTTCATGATTGTAAATGTCCACCAGGCAGTAAGCTCTAAAATCAATAGGATCTGGACATGCCGCAAAACAACCATTGTATTGGTCGGGGTACATGACCTGGGCCGCCAATGCTTCCCAGCCCCCGGTAGACCCGCCGTATAGGAAGCGTGACCAGGGAGCTCCTATGCCGCGAAACTGTTGCTCTATATAAGGTATTAGTTCGTAGGTAATGGCATCTCCATAAGGGCCTAGGTTAGCGGAATTTACTGCATAACTATCGTCATAGTAGGGGTTTGCGTGTTGAATTTTTATGATTAGCATCCTGGGAAAATCGGCACTGGTCCATTGTTTGTAAAAGTGGTGGGACTCTTGCTGCACCATACGGTTATAGCCAGGTACATCAAAGCGATCACTATACTCCGGCTCTAGGTTTTCATCGGGAGGTTCAGTTCTAAAACCCCCAAAATCGTAGGGAAAGTGACCGTGGAATACCATAAGCGGAAAACGGGCTTCCGGATGTTCATCGAATCCTTCAGGAACCAGCACATGTGCGCCTAGATACACGTCCCGTCCCCAAAATTCCGACAGTAGTGCACTTTTTATACGCACATGCTTAATATACTCAGTATCTGCAGGAGGTTCAATATCAGGAATCACCTCAGTAAGTTTCAATGTATAGTTTATGTTCCTTTGGTCAATAATCACTCTTTGGGGAGTGCTGTAGAAGTTGCCCGGTTTACGGTTCCACTGTTGGCCTTCGCCTTTTTCAGGCGGCAGGTAAACCGTATGTCCGGTGGACAAGTCGAATCTCTCATATCGATTAAATACCCCCTGAATGTAGTATGTACCAGCTTCCAGCGCTTTTAATGATTCCAGAGGGTAGCCCCAAACATCCTCATTGAACTGTAGCTTGCTGCCTGGTGCCCAGTCCTCTACATCCAAGCCAAAGGCCTGAGCGGTAGCAACGCCATCGGACAACTGAAAACGAGGTTCAGTGGTACTATCGGTAGCAATAAGCAGGATCAATCTTCCATTTTGTGCAGAATCTGTCAGCTCGGAGGATAGCGCTATATTAATTACAGCATGCTGTTCAGCAGAGCTACAAGACAATAAGACCCCTGTAATTAATGACAATAACCATTTCATATCCATCAAGAGTTGTTGGAAGGGAAGTTAAAGAAGAATGTCTGGTGAAGCAAGCCTTAGAAAACCGGCGGGGTAAATATGATGTCCACACGCCGATTGGACATGCGTCCGATATTGCTCTTATTATCGAAATAGGGGTTGTGCTTGCCATTGTTCTTTATCAGCACCTGTTCCCTCAGTATTTCATTTTGAGTAAGCACAAACATGACGGCTTCACTGCGCATATGGGACAACCACATATTGTAGGAGGCACTGCCTATATTATCGGTGTGACTACTGATGGAGATCTGATAATTTTCCAAATAGGGAAGTGAATCTAAAAAATGTTCCAGGGTTTGGTACTGTTCCGAATCGATGTAGTAGCTTCCTCCTCCGAAATAGATACTACGGATTATTTCATGTTCCTGGCCGTAAGAGGACCAGCACACTAACATATATCCTATGATAAGCAGCTTCTTCATAGTTCCGGAATACTATTAATAACGCTTAGGGCAATTTTAATGTTTCCCTGTTTACCAATTTCTTGGGGGTAACCTTAGCCCCAATTAATTTAATTAGATTAGTCAGTAAAATCCACTTTTGTTTTTGGTTTTTATTCGTGGCAATTCTGTTAATTGGCGAAAATATTTACTTATTAGTAAGTATATTATATATTTACATATGTCCATCAGGCAGGCCACCCGTCGAAAAATTCTGGAGTTAGGGGAAGATCTAATGCAAAAACGAGGTTACAATGCCTTTAGCTATCATCATATCAGCTCTGAACTAGGAATAAAGAACGCCGCCATTCATTATCATTTTCCCAGCAAAGAATCGCTGGGACGGCAAATAATCAAAAACACCCATGAGCGGTTTAGCAAATGGGTAAGTCACCCCGAACATCGGATACTCCCGGTAGCAGAGCAATTGGACTGGCTAATAAAAATTTATCAGTACAATCTGGAAAAGGAGAATCGGGTCTGTTTGATCGGTTCTCTGGCTACCGATTACTACACCCTCCCTCTGTCCATGCAGGCAGGTATTAGAAAACTCTCGGCAGATGTACAAAACTGGTTAGCACAGCTTTTAGAGGGAGGCAGACAGCAAGGGGTATTATCATTTGAAGGCAAAAGTAGGGATAAAGCATTGACCATATTAACGAGTTTGGCGGGGAGCCTGCAACTAGCCCGACTTTTAGGCAATGAAATGTTTCACAAAGTAGTTGAGCAGATTCATTTGGATCTTAAACTGACTTACTAGTAAGTATATTATGGAATTAAAAAGAGTAGTAATAACCGGCTTAGGCGCCTTGACACCTCTAGGCCACGATGTGAATTCTTTCTGGTCGGCCTTAAAGGTCGGTGCAAGTGGTGCTGTACCTATAACTAAGTTCAATACTACCCAATTCAAAACCACCTTCGCCTGTGAACTTAAAAATTACCAGGTATTGGACTATTTTGACCGCAAAGAAGCTCGCAAGACTGATCCCTTTACCCAATATGCCTTGATCGCTGCCGAGGAGGCCATCAAGGATGCCCAGCTGCAATTCGAAGGGTTGGATCGCCACCGCTGCGGAGTGATTTGGTCTTCAGGCAATGGGGGCATCTATACCTTCGACCAGGAGGTCAAAGCTTACGCAGCAGAAGGCCGTCCTCGGTTCAGCCCTTTTTTCGTTCCTAAAATCCTCATTGATACACCGTCAGGGGCCATCAGCATTAAGCATGGTTTAAAGGGTGCTAACTATTGCCCGGTATCGGCTTGTGCCTCCTCCACTACTGCCTTGATAGATGCTTTTAATTACATCCGGTTGGACAAGGCGGACCTAATGGTCACCGGCGGCTCCGAAGCACCTATCACTGAATCGGGCATTGGCGGTTTTGGAGCTATGAAAGCACTGTCAACCCGTAATGACAGCCCACAAACTGCCAGCAGACCTTTCGACAAGGATCGCGATGGTTTTGTAATGGGTGAAGGAGCCAGTGCTCTGATCTTGGAATCCCTAGAGCACGCACGGGCACGAGGGGCTAACATTTACGGCGAAATTGTCGGAGGAGGCATGACTGCCGACGCCTATCATGCCACCGCCACTCATCCCGAGGGCGAGGGAGCGCTTCGCGGCATGCAGTTGGCGCTGGACGAAGCCGGGATATCTGCCCAAACCCTGGATTATATCAATGCTCACGCCACCTCTACTTCGGTGGGAGACCTTTCTGAACTGGTAGCTATTCGTAACCTATTAGGTGAAGACACCAAGCCCTGGATAGGGGCTACCAAGTCTATGAGCGGCCATTTACTAGGGGCAGCAGGAGCTTTGGAAGCTACCATTTGTACCTTGTCGGTATTCCACGACCTGCTCCCTCCTACCATAAATATTGAAAGCTTGGATCCTGCTGTGGCCAGGGATCTCAAAATCACTCCAGCCAAGGCATTACCTGGGACCGTTGATTATGCCATGAGCAATACCTTCGGATTCGGCGGACATAACGCCACCATCATTATAAAGAAATATGTTTAGTGAGATTTGGTTCAGGGGTATGATTTATTTGCACCGAACATAACGCAACGGGTCGTTCCTTACCTCTCAATGAGATCTCCTCAAGCTTTTTAACATGGTATTGTGAAGCCTGTGGCATAAGATCCAATAGCTTTTTACTAACCAGTAAATTCACTCCAAACTTATTGCAAATATCCTGAATACGCGAAGTGGTATTCAGTACATCGCCGGAAAATATGATATCCTTTTTGATGGATCCCACCTCCCCGATGGTCACTTCCCCAAAGTGCAGCCCGGCCTTGAAATCCGGTACTAATCCGAATAACTTTTGATATTCCCCTGCTTTGGCGCTAATAACATCTTGAATAACAAAAAAACACTTTAGCGCTTGAGCGTTTTTCAACCCTCGTTTTAAGGGCCAGGATACCACTACCTCATCACCCACATATTGATAGATCTCCCCGCCGTATTCTAATACAGGTGGGGAAATATCCCTGAAGAATTTGCTCAGCAGTTTGAAGTATTGAATATTGCCCACCTGTTCTGCGATCCTGGTACTGGATTTAATATCTAGGAACATAAAAATACGGTCCTCTTGTTTGGGTTGATGATATCGTCCCAGCAGCATATTCTTAAATACCCCCTGGCCGTAATTATCATTCACCTGTAAGCTTAAAATGGTGAGAAAAGCTATGGTACTCCAGGTCATCAGATTCAATAAAAACCCATAGTCCTTCAAAAGGAAACGTTTTACATCATTGATCACCAATTCATGATAATAGGGCAAGTTCATATTCAATGAATTGTACAGAAAGGATGCAATCACCGTAATCACGGTAATTAAGAATATAAAGGTCAAGGCATAGAGGACCAAACCAATTCCCAAAGGAAGCCGTTGAAATTGTTCCCGAAGTACAAATACGATCAAATTTCCCGCGACGATTCCCGCGATGATGACTGCGGCCAGGGTGGTAATCATACTGTTCCAAAAATCGTAAGCTTCCGCAGAGGCGATTAGCAGGTGATTGTAAATCACGATGTAAATGCCCAGCACCAACCACACCAACAAAATGTAGAGGACCGTGTGGAGTTTACGTTTCAAACTGGTAGAAAGAGCCATATATTCCGCTTTTGACCTTAATAAACGAAAATGATGCTTTTCCGTTTTAGGTTTTAAATAAATCCCAAAAACCCTTTTGTGAACTCTCTTTTTGGTAGTCTTTGAATTTTAGGATAAAGGTAGCGCCATGACCGGGTTGACTATCGCACTGCACGTTCCCTCCCATGGACTCTGTGTAACGTCGGACGATGGAAAGGCTGATATCCGATGGATTCTTTACGGTATCTTCTTGCTCATCCAGTGGTTCTAACAAAGGACGTAGGGCCGCCTCCGACAGTCCGGGTCCCTGGTCTTTTATACTTATGCATAAATAAGGGTCTTCCTCATAGGTTTGTACTACTACTCGGGCCCCTCCCGGTGAAAATCGGATCGCATTGCCGATAAGGTTTTCCAGAATCTGACGTGTTAGCGCTCGATCCAAAGTAACCTGGTAACCACTACCTTTAAAAATCAGCTTCACTTGCTTGTCCGTGGCCTGATCTATGAAATGGCTGTTCAAGTCTTCCAGCAACGCTGTGAGGCTAAATTCTGAAATGTTAAGTTCAATCGACTTTACCTCAGTTTTTTTGGATATCATGCGATCCACACTTTGGCTCATCCGCCATAAGGAGCGGTTAAGACGATCGATATACTCTTCCAGATCAGGCGCCCTGTCCTTAATCTCTTCGTGCAGTGATTCACCCAAGGTGATGCTGCTGGTCAAGGTATTGCGTAGCTCATGAGCCAGCACCAACATGATCTGGGTTTTCTCGTCATTTAATTCCGTCAGCTTTTGATTTATGGCGGCAATCTCCTTATTCTTTTGCTGGATCTCATTGTTGTTCTTTAACAATTGGTCCTGAAGGGTATTCAAATGGCGCAGCCGCTTAATCAACTCCATAAGAATGGCGTCCTTGAGTTCCGGGTGGTCGCCCATGGTGGCATTAAAACGCTCACGAGTAAGTCGGATCAACTCCGTGGGTTGGCTGGCGGTTACGGTGGCGCTGCGGGTATAATCGTCTATGAGGGCGTACTCTCCGAAATACTCACCGGATATAAGCGTTGCCAAGATATGATCCTCATCATGTACTATTACTGCTCCCCTGCGTATTAGGAACATACTGTCCCCGGGGTCACCTTTCTTGATGATAGTCTGATCCTTGGAGATATTGATCTCTTCAGCTTCTGCCGCCAATTTTTGTAGTACAGCAGATGGCAATTCTTTGAAAATGGATAGATCTTGCAGAGCCGAAGCAGATGCTGATAGGGGTGTGCTCATAACTAATAGATCAATATACCAATTATGACACAATCATCAAACCTTACTCTTTTTCCAAACTTGCCTCCTGCAGCACGCGCTCATATGCATAGACCATTTGATAGTATTCGTCGGCCATGCGATCCGCATCGAAATAAGGCACTACATCCTGTACGCTATGGTACATGACCTCATTCCATTGATCCGGATGGTCGTAATACATTGGTATGATGTCATTTTCCAGCACATCCAACAGATTCTTAGAATCCATGCTGTCCTGCTCGTGGTGTGGAAGTTCCGGATCTGCCTGAGGTACCAAGAAGCTATTATGCCGGTGTTTGGAGAACTCAAGAACCCATCCGTCCTGGGTACTAAAATTAATGGCACCGTTCATGGCGGCGGTCATACCGCTGGTTCCCGATGCCTCGCGAGTCACCCGGGGATTATTCAGCCAAATATCTGCACCTCGTTTACACATACGGGACAGCCAAAGTTCATAACCCACTAGAATAGCACAATTCATAAACTCCTTATTCAAATGCACCAGACTGTCGAATGTGCTTATGGCCCCGTAATCCAAGGGGTAGGGTTT
>CAJIBY010000634.1_pt1 | contig 9407 bp, 6 predicted proteins | sample 9199461 | NCBI WGS metagenome assembly CAJIBY01 (sample SAMEA7708316, study PRJEB35096) | sediment metagenome | biome: marine neritic benthic zone biome [ENVO:01000025]; feature: sediment [ENVO:00002007]; material: shallow marine sediment [ENVO:03000034] sea grass bed [ENVO_01000059] ... | reverse complement strand
TTTTAGGAAAGTTTGTGAACATAAATCAGCTGTTAAATTCTCTCTACCGGTCCGGCGATATATGAATCTGAAAATGGGCTCGAAATATCGATCATACAAGACACTGAACTTGCGATGATCTTTTTGAGCGGCAAGTATCATTTCCTGCTCTTTTTTTAGAGCATCGGGGTCCAGATGATTGGAGCTTTTCAAATCCTCATGGTACTACATTCATAATAACGAGGATAGCGGCAAAAAGTCACAGGCTAAGGAACGATTAAAGGATCCTGATCTCAATCCGTCGATTTAACTGGCGATTTTGCTCCGTATCATTGGGGGCAACAGGCTGAGTATCGGCATACCCCTTAGCCACCAGCAAATGTTCAGGTACTCCTTTTCTTAGTAGATACTGCACAATAGTCTCGGCCTGAACCTCGGTAGGATCCGGAGGGGGTGGAGGTGGCTCCACCAACATACTATCCGTATTGGTCAAACTGTCAGTGGCTTGCAGGGCTAAGCTCTCCTCCATATATACGGTATCCTGTTCAAGAGTTAGGGTGTCTTCTTCCCACTCCTCACGATGGACCGCTATTTCAATTTGAGTTGTTGGATTATTCTTCATCATTTTAAACAATCGACTCATTTCAAAACTGGCCTGTTCATTTAAAGTACTGTCGTTGTCGAACTCCAAACCGTTGAGTTGAAAGCTTACTGCAGGCGCCAAACTTTCCAATTCTACCTTCAACTTCTGACGGGAAGAGATACTCAGATCTCGGAGGTCCATTTGTTCTGAATAGAAGGTGTGTTTTTGATCCAGGGCCACTACGGAAAAGTCGTATGTACGGCCTCCGGGGATGTAAAACTCAAAGCTGCCATCATTCTCATCGGTCCTGTGAAATTGTTTAAGCTCTTGTCCCTTCAGGTCATAAAGTTGGATGAACGCCTCCAAGGGCTTTTGGTGAGATTTGTCCAGTACTTCTCCTTTCAACAGTACTACTTTGTTCGGTTGGAATTGCGAAGGAATTTTGGCCTTGATAATATCATAGGTTCCCTGGAACATGGTGGAATAGTATAAAACATCTCCTTGACCAGGTACGCTTACAAAGCGTTCGTTCTTGGAAGAGTTGACATAATCCAGTGCTACTGGTTTGCTCCACCCCTCCGATGTTTTTCGGGTCTGGTAAAGATCCATGGCATCACCTTCGCCTTTGGCATAGATCAGTGTCTCACCGTCGGCCAGGATCTTGGGTGACAAGATGTTGCCATCATTGATATGTGCTGGAAGCGCTTTTGGCTCTCCCCATTGGCTTTTGTTGCGTTTCTTCGAAACCATTAATACACATCCAGTTGCATCTTTTTGATCCATGGTGGCACAACGCACGAAGTACAGGTACTGCCCGTCGGCAGACATGCTGGGGCAGCCATCGTTGCTTGCCGAGTTTACTGGTTTAGCAAGATTTTTAGGGGCCGACCAGGAATTGCCCATTTTTTCACTATACCAAATATCATATTTTCCAATTCCATAGGTTTTGCGACTGCTAAAGAAGATATAGTTGCCATCATAACTTAAGCTATAACCGCCCAGGTGATTGATCTTTTGGGATCGATTGATGACTGCCAGTGGTTCTGGCTGACTCCATTTACCGGAGGAGGAGAGTGAGGAATAATGAAGCAGCAGCTCGCTCGTTAAATTGGCGGAAGTGGTAAAGATCATATGTCGACCATCGCCGCTTAAACTGGGAGCGATCTGAATGGTACTGGGTACGTTGATCACTCTTGATAGAGGCGCTTTGGGGGATTGGCCTTGGACTTCCAGTGACCCCAGCACCAAAATAATGGCAAGAATTCTAGTTAAAAAACTCATTATCAATACTTTAAGAAAAATAAACATTATTACAATCCCAATAAAGCAAATATGATGCAAATTAATTCTGCAGTAGTATTGGAACTAATAATTTGAAAACGCATTCTTACACGGGTTATTTATATAGCAATTAAAAAATTATCTTTGTCTCAAAGCTATTTCGTGGGCTTTACAGAACATTTTTTATGAGAATTTTGCACACTGCCGATTGGCACTTAGGCCGGCGCCTACAAGAATTCAACCGCATCGATGAACAAAGGCAAGTACTGGATGAGATCGTGCAAATTGCCCAGCGGGAAAAAGTTGATGTAGTATTAATTGCCGGCGACTTGTTTGACACGTTCAATCCTCCCACTGAGGCCGTAGAATTATTCTACCACACCCTACATAAGCTATCACGGGAAGGCCATTGCGGGGTAATCGCTATTGCCGGCAACCACGATTCTCCGGAGCGTATCGAAGCCCCTCATCCTTTAGCTATAGCCTCCGGCATAGTTCTGAGTGGGCATCCCCAAACCGAAATACGGCCTTTCATGACCAGTACGGGTGTTCAAGTCACCAACTCTGAGCCTGGGTTCCTGGAAATGCAGCTTCCTGCATACGCCTATCCGCTAAGACTATTAATGACGCCATACGCCAGTGAAAACAGCATCAAGCGATTTTTCGGTAAAGATCAGCCTGAAGAAGAATTGAGAAAGATTCTGGCCCATCAATGGGGAAGCTTAGCGGCTAAGTATTGCGATGACCAAGGAGTGAATGTATTAATGGCTCACCTGTATTTCATGAGTCAGCATGCTCCGCCGCCCCCAGAAAGTGATGATGAAAAGTCTATTTTACACCAGGGTGGTGCACAGGCCATTTATGCGCACAATGTACCTCCACAAATTCAGTACACTGCCTTGGGTCATCTTCATCGACCTCAGGAGGTACCTGCGGAAATACCCCTAATCTATTCCGGAAGCCCCTTGAGCTACAGCTTTAGTGAAGCAGACCAGCAAAAACAGGTGGAAATTGTGGATGTGGAACCGGGTACCGCTGCCAAAAGGCGGTCTATTATGCTAAAAAAAGGCAAAAAACTGACTCGACAACGCTTCCATGATCTTGATGGCGCTGTGAATTGGTTGGAAGATCACCCGGACTTATTCGTGGAGCTAACCATTGTCAGCGACCATTATCTAGGCGCCAAGGCCAAGAATAGACTGTATGAAGCGCATGATGGTATTGTTTCTATTATACCCGAACTTACTTCCGAGCCCGATGCTCACCATGGCCACGCTTTGGACCTAAGCTTGGACCTTAAGTCTCTGTTTATCGAATATTTTAAATACAAGAAAGGGCAGCCGCCACATAAGGCTACTCTGGAAGTGCTGGATGAGATAATTAATATGCCCCAATGATACCCATTCAGCTCACCGTTAAAGGACTGTACTCCTACCAGGATCTTACTCGGATCGATTTCGAACCCCTGGTTCAAGCCCGGCTTTTTGGGATTTTTGGTGCCGTAGGCAGCGGCAAATCTGCCATCCTGGAAGCTATCATGTTTGTACTGTACGATCGTACTACCCGGCTCAACAAAGCAGGAGACGATCGCTACTACAACATGATGAACTTGCAAAGTAATGAATTGATAATCGATTTTATTTTTAAGGCAGGGGGTAATCACCAAAAGAAGTACCGGTTTTATTTTAAAGCGCGCCGGCACCCTAAGGATTTTGGAAAAGTTGAAGTAAAGGATCGCAGCCACTATCTGTGGAATAAAAATGACTGGGTACCCATAAGCGACCCTAATGTTCTAGGCATGACCTATGAAAATTTCATGCAAACGGTGATCATTCCCCAGGGGAAGTTTCGTGAATTCATCGATCAAAAACCTGCTGCCCGAACCCAGATGCTCAAGGAACTTTTCCAATTGGAAAAATACGAATTAGCACCTCAGGCATTTAGTTTGCTGCATGAAACCAAAGACCAGCTCACCTTTTTAGAAGGTCAGCTTTCGCAGTATTCGGAAATAAACAATGAACGGCTATCGGAACTGCAGAACCTGGCTGAATCGCTGCAGAAGCAGGTGGGCGCTGACAGTACAAAAGCTCGTGACCTCAGTGACAAGGAAGCAGGGATGGAAGTTTTACGCCTGAAAACTGAGGAGGTGCAGGAGGCAGCGTCCCTGTTAAAGACCTTGCAGAACGACATAGAATTTTTTGAAGGCAAAGAACATCAGCTGCGACGATTCGAAAAAGCCCAACGTCTCTTCCTAACCAAGATCGAATTGCAGCGAAACTACCTGGAGGAGCTTAAGTCCAAACAACAGAACCTGACCTCATTGGAGAACAATATCAAAGAGCGGCAGGCAGCGCTTAAAAGCATGCAAATGAGTTGGGAACAAGTTCAGCAACAAATTAAAAGCAAAGAGGTATGGCTTCAAGAAAGCGATGATCTGAACCTGCTGATTGAATATCAAACCAGCCAGCGGGAATATGATTCCATTTCCCAACAATGGTCCAGAATGCATGGTGAAACTTCCCAGTTAAAACAAAAAGAAGAGGGGCTTTCCGAAAACATTGCCCTGGCTGAAAAGAATGTCAAAGAGCTTGGTGATTCACAAGAATCCTATCAACAGTGGCTGTCGGCTTCACGTTGGTGGGAACGGGAACAAGAATTGGAGGATCGCCAGCAACGCTACACTCAAGAGTGGGAGCAAATTGACCGAGATGTTCAGGACATGGTACGGCAACAAAGATTACTAGCTGTAAATGAAGCCTCTCTTAAAAATACTACTATTGAGATCCAACAGCTGCAGCAGCAATTGCAAAGTTTAAGAATACAGGAAGACTGGGAGGTCCACGCCAAACACCTGGAAGAAGGAAAGCCCTGCCCACTGTGCGGTTCCTCTCACCATCCTAAAGTGCTGTCCTCGAGAAAACTTGAATCACAAATACAGACCCTGCAGAACAAACTTAAAGAACTACTGGAGGAGGAAAAGACCTTAAGAAAGAAATTCGAAGACTATAGGATCCTGAAAAGTAACATTAAACTTAAATCCCAACAAGGTAACCAAACCAAAAAGAAACTTTTGGAGTTAGCTACCCAAATGGCCAAACATCAGGAAACCTTTCCGGTTCCAGGTCTGGAGGTTGAAAAGCCTCAAAACTGGCAGACTATACTAGAACAGAAAAAGCAACAAGCTCATCAAGGTCACCTGTCCCAGGAACGCCTGAACCAACTACAGGAATCCTACCGTCAATTAAATGATCGATTATCGGAGGCTTCCGCGCAATTACACGAAACTGGAAAACTAAAGGAGAAACAATCCGGAGCTCTGGACCAAAAATTAAAACTTGTCCGTTCTTTAAAGTACCAGGACTATATAGACCGGGATGCCTCTGAATTACGGCAACTACTGGAAGCAAAGACCAATCAAATCCAGCAGGCTGAAGCCCGTTTTGAGCAAGTAAGCAATAAACTGCAAGGCCTCTCTCAGGAGCTTACCAGGCAAAAAGCCCTTTGGGAATCGCAGCAGCAACAGGTTAATGAACTCCTGGAAAAATCGGGAGAATTGGAAAACGATTTACAGAAACTTTGTAAGAAAGAGGCTTTCAAAAACCTTGCTGAGATTCAAAAGATTTTATCCTTAGAATTGGACGCTGAACAGGAGCGCCAAGAAATCTCCGATTTCAAGAAAAACCTATCACTGGCCAAGATCAAGTTAGCTCAATTGCAAAAAGAGATCGGACAACAAGCTTATGATGAACTCCAGCACCGTGAAACCAAGGATGAGTTAGAAATTACTATGGCCCAATTAGATAGCAACCGGCAAAAGTGGGCTGGTATGCAACATAGTTTACAGGAAAAAAAACAACAACTGATACAAAAAAAGGAACTGCAGGAAAAGCAAAAACAACTTACTCTGCGCAAACAGAACATTCAAGAAATCAGCAACTTGCTACGGGGTAGTGGGTTCATTAATTTTATTTCGTCGACATATTTGCAGAACCTTTGTAAGGTGGCCAACAGCCGTTTTACTAAACTGACCGGTAACCGACTCAGTCTGGAGCTGAACGAGCACAATGATTTTATGGTACGCGACTATTTAAATGACGGTAAGCTGCGCTTGCTTAAAACCCTATCGGGTGGGCAAATATTCCAGGCCTCGCTGTGCCTGGCATTATCATTAGCTGAAAATGTGAAATCCTTTAATCAAGCGGACCAAAGTTTCTTTTTTCTGGACGAGGGGTTCGGTTCACTGGACAGGAGCTCCATGCAAGTGGTAATTGAAACCCTGAAGTCGCTGCAACAGGAAAATCGTATCGTAGGTATAATATCACATGTAGAGGAGCTTCAGCAGGAGGTCGATGTATATTTATCCGTGATGCAACAGGGCGAAAAAGGCAGCTTTGTGGTACCCAGCTGGGAAGTATAAAAAATTTCTAACTTTGGTTTATGGAGATTTCAGGCGATAACAAACTAGGCAAGATCATAGTGGTAGGAGACCGGGTGCTGATAAAGCCCAAGAAAATGTCGGAACGTACGGAAAGTGGCCTTTACCTACCGCCGGGCGTACAGGAAAAAGAAAAGATCCAAAGCGGTTATGTGATGAAGACCGGTCCCGGATATCCTATTCCCATGCCCATTGAAGAGGACGAGCCCTGGAAGGATCAGGACGACCAGATTAAATATATTCCCCTTCAGGCGAAAGACGGTGATCTGGCGATCTTTCTGCAAAAGGGTGCTTTGGAGATTATGTATGAAGGTGAGAAATACTTTATCGTAGGGCAAAGTTCCATATTAATGCTGGAACGAGAGGAAGATCTATGATAAGGCTTTTTGCCATTGCAGGAACTCCTTAGCGAAATACGTTAGGATTATATCCGCTCCAGCTCTTTTAATGGCCGTTAGAGATTCTACCATAGTAGCTTCCCCATCCAACCAATTATTGCCGGCCGCAGCCTTTATCATAGCATACTCGCCGCTTACATTATAAGCTGCAACAGGCAGATTACTATGCTGCCGGACATCACTGATCACGTCCAAATAAGCCAACGCTGGTTTTACCATTAAAAAGTCTGCACCTTCTTGCTCATCCAATTGTGCTTCCCTTAGTGCCTCCCGGCGATTGCGGGGATCCATTTGATAGGTTTTCTTATCGCCCTCCTTAGGTGCGGAATCCAGAGCATCGCGGAAAGGGCCGTAAAAGGCGCTGGCATATTTTGCGGTGTAGGACATTATGGAAACATTTTGATGCCCATTATCATCCAGTAATTGTCGAATAGCCATGACCCTGCCGTCCATCATGTCCGATGGCCCGATAATATCTGCACCGGCCTGTGCCTGGGCCAAAGCCATATTTGCCAAAATGTCAAGGGTCTCATCATTGACTATTTCCCCGTTGCGTACTAAACCGTCATGACCATCGGAGCTGTAGGGGTCCATGGCCACATCAGTCATAATGGTCAATTCCGGAAACTCCTTTTTTAATGATCTCAAAGTTGATAGATAGAGACCTTGTTGATTAGTAGCTTCAGTAGCCTGGGGGTCTTTCAAATGATCTTCAATACTGGGAAACAAAGCCACGGATTGCAGTCCCAAGGACAGACAAATTTCTACCTCCTTAAGCAGTGAATCCGGAGAAAATCGAAATATACCGGGCATGGAGGCCACCGGAACCTTGAGATTTTCGCCTGCTTGTACGAATAGGGGGAAAATTAAGTCAGTAGCCTTCAGATAGGTCTCCGCCACCATTTCACGCACCACGGCTGATTTTCGATTTCTTCGGGGTCTTTGAAGCATAGACCTGTAAATTACGGAAATTCCCTAAAAATAAAGCCGGGAAGGTCCCGGCAAGTATTAAAGATTAAAGTTTAAGATCGTTTGCTCTATTATAGAACAGCAGTCACCCAATTGTTCTTCGGTCATCACCAATGGCGGCGCAAACCTGATGATATTCCCATGTGTTGGTTTGGCCAGTAAGCCGTTATCCCTTAAAGCCAGACAAATTTTCCAGGCTGTATCGCTCTCCGGGGAATCATTGATCACCAAGGCGTTCAACAAACCTTTCCCCCTTACATTGGTGAGCAGATCGCTTTGTGACACAAGAACTTCCATACGCTCCCTAAAGATTTCTCCTAGACGCCCAGCATTGGCGGCCAGGTTCTCATCCTTTACTACATCCAGAGCGGCCATGGCAACTTTAGCGGCCATAGGATTGCCACCAAAGGTGCTTCCATGTTGTCCTGGACGCATTACCTCCATGATATGATCGTCTGCCAGCACTGCGGAAACCGGGTAGGTACCTCCCGAAAGGGCCTTACCCAATATCAGAATGTCTGGTTTTACCTGTTCATAATCACAGGCCAGTAACTTTCCGGTTCGAGCTATGCCCGTTTGCACTTCGTCTGCCAATAAAAGCACTTGGTGCTTGGCACATAAAGCTGCCGCGCCGCTCAAGTAGCCCTCATCGGGCATATTCACTCCTGCTTCTCCCTGGATAGGTTCTACTAAGAAGCCCCCTACGTCTCCATCTTCCAGGGCTTCCTCCAGAGCTTCCAGATCATTATAGGGGATCTTGATAAATCCTGGGGTATAGGGTCCGAAGTTATCCCGGGCGACAGGTTCACCGGAGAAAGAAATTATGGTGGTGGTCCTTCCGTGGAAGTTATGATCGCACACTATGATCTTGGCCTGCTCAGGAGTAACCCCTTTCTTTTCATAGGCCCATTTGCGACATAATTTTATAGCAGTTTCCACCGCCTCCGCTCCCGTATTCATGGGAAGTACTTTGTCGAATTGGAAATATTCGGTTATATACTTCTCATAGGTGCCCAGCAAATCATTATAAAAGGCCCGGGAAGTCAAAGTAAGGGTCTCCGCTTGCTGCTGTAAAGCCGAAACAATACGGGGATGGCAATGGCCCTGATTTACAGCGCTATAGGCTGATAGGAAGTCGTAATATCGTTTTCCCTCTACATCCCATACAAACACTCCTTCACCGCGGGTCAACACCACTGGTAACGGATGGTAATTATGTGCCCCATGCCGATCTTCCAGGGCCATGGCTTGCTGGCTGGAAGTAATAGTATTTATCATATTTTCTTACTTTTGGGTTTGGTTCAAATTTACACATTTAGCCCTTGTCGAAGAAACGAAAACCTCACAATCCCTGGCTGCCTTTGGAAAAAGGGGATTTCTATTACAATGAAAAGGGGCTTCTGGTGTTTACCGCTCAATACTTGACAAAACGAGGTTACTGCTGCGAAAGCGGATGCCGGCATTGTCCATATGGGTTTGAAGCCCCCAAAAAGGGAGATAATTAAATTATAAGGCCCTTTTTGATTTGCATTTTTTTTTCGATATTTGCAGTCCATTTTAAAGAAAGCAACGATGTCACGAGTATGTCAAATAACTGGTAAGAGGCCTCGCAGCGGGAATAAGGTTTCGCACGCTAACAATAAAAGCAAAAGGAAGTTTTATCCCAATCTGCATAAGAAACGCTTCTACATTCCAGAAGAAGATAAGTGGATCACCCTAAAGGTTTCTTCCACAGCACTTCGCACCATCAACAAAAATGGGA
>CAJIBY010000344.1_pt1 | contig 9427 bp, 8 predicted proteins | sample 9199461 | NCBI WGS metagenome assembly CAJIBY01 (sample SAMEA7708316, study PRJEB35096) | sediment metagenome | biome: marine neritic benthic zone biome [ENVO:01000025]; feature: sediment [ENVO:00002007]; material: shallow marine sediment [ENVO:03000034] sea grass bed [ENVO_01000059] ... | reverse complement strand
CAGTCAATGAGTCTGGCTACCTGCCTTACTTTTACCGCAATTTCTCCAAATACGAACCTATACAAGTTCGTGAAAATTTTTCCAGATTCTTCCACGATTTTTCAGAAACGACATTTTTCCAAAGACTTAATAAAGACAATCCCTTTATCGATGAAGAGCGGTGGTATGCGGAAATAAAAATTTGGAGCTATGCCGGGGTCATTGAAGCTTTCTACAAATATTACGCAAAGTCCGAAAATAAGAAAATATGGGGCGACAAAACCCCTTCTTATATGTTGGAAATGCCCCTTTTAAAATCGTTGTTTCCCACGGCCAAATTTATTCATATCATCAGGGACGTGCGCGACTATAGTTTATCCATAAATAAGGCCTGGAATAAGCATATATTAAGGGCCAGTCAGAGATGGAATGATGCCATAACCCGCAGCCGTAAGGATGCTCAATCCCTTCCCCAAGCCGACTACATGGAAGTAAGATTCGAGGAACTGGTTAGTTCGCCCCAGGTGGTCCTGCCTAAGATATGTGACTATTTGGGTATAGCCATTGAGCAGAATATGGCTCATTTAGATAAGCCCTCCGAAAACTTGGGAGATGCCAAAGGAAGTGCGCAGATCGTTAAGGATAACTATGGTAAGTGGAAAGGAAAGATGAAAGCGTCACAAATCACCAAGATCGAAAAAATTTGCCATCCGTTGCTTTCCCAACTTGGGTATCCTACTGCGGATTATGAGGATTCATTGAGGCTTGGCAATACTGAAATGCGCTGGTACAAAATACTGGATGGCCTTAATTTTCTACTTTTTGAGATTAAAACCAATAAATATCAAGGGGTGGTTAACTTTTTCAAATCCAGGAAAATCGAAAGAAAAGTGTAGTACTTAAATGTTCAACCGGACACCAAGTACATAACAAAGAGCAGGCTAATCTAATGAAGGTATTATTTATTATTGATCGGTTAGGTGCTGGTGGTAAAGAAAGACAACTGGTTGAAGTACTAAAAGGGCTGGTGTTGTTACAAAATGTACAATGTCAGCTGGTAGTGCTATCTTCTGAGATACACTATACAGAGCTGCAGGATCTCCAGGTAAAAACCCTGCTGATCAAGCGTAAAAGAAAGTACGATGTCTCCGTTTTTAAGAAATTGTGGGATATCTGTAAGTCTTTCAAACCGGACATCATACATAGTTGGGAATCAATGGCATCTCTATATGTTCTGCCGGCTGCAAAATATTACCGTATCAAGGTAATAAACAGCATCATCAGAAATGCCCCGGCGCACATTAACCGACTAAGCCAAACCTGGTTGCGCACCAGGCTGTTGCTAAGATTTACTGAAGTCATACTGGCCAATTCCCAAGCAGGGTTAAAATCCTATCATATTCCTAAGCACAAAAGTTTTTGCATCTACAATGGGTTTGATTTTAACAGGATCAAAAATCTCGAAGAGGAATCGGCAATCAGATCTAAACTTGGAATATCCGCCCCCAAGGTGGTGGGGATGGTAGGCAAATTCACTGATAAAAAAGACTACCAGGCATTTATTTTAGCGGCCAAAAGATTGTTGGCCAAAAGAAATGATGTTGTTTTCGTCACTATCGGTGATGGTAAGAACCTGAATGCCTGTAAAAAACTGGCTGTTGATCCGAATATTCTTTTTCTGGGAAATCAGCAACAAGTGGAATCTATAATAAATGTCTTTGACGTTGGGGTGCTGGCTACCTTTACTGAAGGTATTTCAAATTCCATAATGGAATATATGGCGCTGGCCAAACCGGTGGTTGCCACCGACGGTGGGGGCACTAGTGAGATTATAATAGATAAAGAAACTGGATTTTTGGTAAAGCAAGGAGACGTCAATGACCTAGCAGATCATATTGAAATGCTCTTAAATGATGAACCGCTTAGTCATGATATGGGAAATCGGGGAAAGGAAAGACTACAAGAAGTGTTCAATCTTGAGAAAATGACCCACCAAATGGTGGCGCTTTACCAACAATGTCTATTGGGGAAGCCCTCCAGGGAGTTTCAGGAAAAGGAGTAGGGTTTCTAGGAGGATCAGATCAGCCTTGATAGAAGGTTCTGATCTTTTCAGCCACGTATGTTACTTCATCGGTACTTAATTGCTCGGACATGGGCAAAGACACAATCTCCCGGGCAAACTTTTCGCTATTAGGAAATGCTCCTTCTGGGTAATTCAAATGGGCATAGGCTTTTTGCATATGGCAGGGGATGGGATAATGAATACCTGTGTAGATCCCATTTTCATTTAAAAACTGCGTCAATTCAGTCCTATTGGGAACCCTGACCACGTATAGGTGATAGGCATGGTAAACATCCGGGTTCTGCTTAGGGGTTATCACCTGATCGATACCTTGCAATAATTCGCTATATAACTCGGCGTTCCGGTTTCGTATGGCGGTCCATTCCGCCAAGTATTTTAACTTAACGGATAAAATAGAGGCTTGCATACCATCCATCCGGTAATTGTGACCTACCAGATCATGGTAGTATTTCTTGTGAGATCCATGATCCTTGATGATTTGCATTTTCTGATACAGGCCCTCATCATTGGTAACTACACCGCCGGCTTCTCCATAAGCCCCTAGGTTTTTTCCAGGGTAGAAACTAAACCCACCGGCTAAACCTATGCTCCCTACTGATGAGTCTTTGAAGCTAGCTAAATGTGCTTGGGCACTGTCCTCCAGCAGGACTAGGTTATGCTCATCAGCTATAGCTTTAATGGCGTCCATTTGCGCAGGCTGACCATACAAATGCACTGGAAGGATGACCTTGGTTCTTTCGGTAATGGCTGCTTCTATTTTGGAAGGGTCCATATTGTAATAATCCTCCTCACAATCTACGAAAACTGGCTTGGCACCACATAAGCTAACGGCTTCTGCAGAAGCAAAAAAGGTGTTAGCAGGGACAATCACTTCATCACCAGGTCCCAATTCCAGGGCCATCATGATGATATGCAGGGCGGCGGTACCGTTGCAAACTGCCACGCAATATTTAGCCCCTTGGGCTGCTGCAAAGCCTTCCTCAAATTTTTTCACATAGGGTCCTCCTGCAAAGGCTGCATCGTCCAGGACATTTTGAATGGCTTCATCTATTTCTCCTTTAATCGAAGCGTACTGAGCTTTCAAATCCAGGAAATTAACTTTCATTTGAGTGGTATCCATAACTTTTAATTTTCTATCATTTTTGCAGGAACGCCTGCCACTACGGCCTGGTCAGGTACATCCTTGGTTACTACAGCCCCAGCACCGATCATAGCGTTTTTACCAATGGTAACCCCGCACAGAATAGTGACACTGGAACCTATTGAGGCTCCTTCTTTAATCAGGGTGTTTTCACAACTCCAATCAGCTTCTGTTTGCATACTGCCATCAGGATTGGTGGCTCGGGGATTTTTGTCATTGATAAAGGTAACATTGTGTCCCACAAAAACTCTATCCTCGATAGTAACGCCTTCACAAATAAAGGTGTGTGATGAAATTTTACAATCGGCTCCTACTTTCACTCCTTTTTGGATCTCCACAAAAGTACCGATCTTGGACCTGTCACCGATACTACACCCATATAAATTCACAAAGGAGAAGATCTTAACATCTTCTCCAAGCTGGACATCATCAGAAATAAGGCAATATTTCATTTGTGAGAACTTTTAGGTGAGTTTAATTTCTTTACCTTGGTTTTTTAATGATAAATCCGAAGCCTCCAGTACTTTGACTACCTGCAGTCCTTCGAGACCCCCATTTATAGGTTTGGTCCCATTTTGCAGACAATCCACCAAGTGTTCCATTTCCAATCGTAAAGCTTCGGTTTGTTCTACCACCGGCACCAAAATGTCGCCATGATGATATTTAACCTGAAGTTTATAGAATTCGGATTTCTCCGAGACTTCTTCCACCTTTTTATTATATACTTTGACCTTCTCATCCGCCTCCAGGTCGTCCCAAACTAACATTTTGCGATCCCCCGCCACTAAGGTCTTCCTTACTTTGACCGGTGAAAGCCAATTACAATGAAAATGACCGATAAAATTGTCGCTGCCGTTTACGGTAAGATAGGCAACGTCCACCATACCTTTACCTATATGATCAGCACCTACCGCGTTTACCGAATGTGGTTTAAAACTTGGGTTGATGTAAAACATGATAGAAAGATCATGTGGAGCCAGATCCCAAATAACATTGCTATCATATTGAAATAGGCCCAAATTTACGCGCACTGAATCGTAGTAATATAGCTTGCCAAGTTCACTGTCAACCAAATCCTTCATTTTCTTGACAGCCCCTGTGAATAAAAAGGTATGGTCGACCATGATCAGCAGATTTTTTTTCTCCGCAATTTCAATTAACTCCATAGCTTCTGCGGAGGTTGATGTGAATGGCTTTTCTACAAAAACATGTTTTCCGTTTTCCAGGGCTTTCTTGGCCAACCTGAAGTGGGTGGAGGTTGAAGTGATTACTGCTACCAGGTCGATATTGGGATCGTTTAGGATGCTGTTCTCATCTGTTGAGGCATCGACCTGCGGATGATTCGCTTTGAGGATTTTCAAACGATCTTCCGACATATCGGAAACCCTAACCACCTCAATGTCTTTATTTGCTATAAAGTTTCTGACAATATTTGGCCCCCAGTAACCGTAGCCAATTACACCGGCTTTAATCATGATGTTCTCAAAATGGATTGAATGAATATGAAAAATTAAGCGCCGCCTTTTCCAAAAATAACCACTGGAATGGTACTAAACAAGATTTGCAGGTCCATCCAAATTGAGCAATGCTCTTTGTAGTAAAGATCAAGGACCACTTGCTCGTTAAACAATACTTCGTCTCTGCCTTTTATCTGCCAGATTCCGGTCATGCCTGGAGTAATAGCGCAGCGTTGCTTCTGCCATTCCTTCATTACTTCGTACTCATAAGGAAGGCAGGGTCGAGGTCCTACTAGGCTCATCTCTCCTTTTAAAACATTGATTAACTGAGGGAATTCGTCGATAGATAGTTTTCGGAATATCTTGCCAACTTTGGTGATCCTGGGATCATCTACCAACTTGGTAGTAGCGTCGTTCTCCATGATCATCCTTTTTACTTTTGCTTCGTGAAGAGCCGTACTGGCGTTCACCCTCATAGAACGAAACTTGTACATTAAGAATTCTTTACCGTCCTTACCAATGGCTCTGGCCATATAAAACACCGGCCCGCTGGAAGTAAACTTCACTAAGGCAGCCAATATCAACCAAATAGGAAGCAACCCTACTATAATGGATAGGGAAACACAGATATCAACCAGCCTTTTCATTAATGGATAGATATAGCGATGACCAAGCTGCGGAGGTTCGTATCGAAATGCAGACACCTTGCCTATTTCTTCTATCTTGATTTTACGCTGAGCTACATTGTACAGTTCTGAGACAATGTGAACGGTTTTGTTGGCCTGCTTGCACGCATCTATAATCTCATGCAAGCGGTTGTCGCAGGGGGTGTCGGAAGCCACCAGGATATCACTAACATTGAAATGTTTTACTAATGTGGGTATATCGGATATCTTTCCTTTTACCGGAATGCCATGCACATTCTGGCCCAGTTCGCTGGCTTCATCGTCAACCAGTCCCACGATATTGAAATAACTATTGCGGTTATCGATCAATTCCTCTGCATGTTCTGTGCTTAATTTACCAGTTCCAACTATCAACAGATTGCGGTTAATGATTTTGGAACTTACCAGTTTGAAGAATACTCTGGGAACGATCAAAACCCTACTGAGCACAAACAGAATGGAAATGTTGACATAAATCAAACCTAATAGTACCCTCGAAGAGGTAACTTCAGCTATCTTAAAAAGGAAAGAAAAGAATACCAAGGCCACCAAACTCAGAAACAAGGCTTTTTGCAGTGCAATGGTATGACGCAGGGGACTTAATATTACCTGATACTTATAAAGTTCCATTTCCGACATGGCCAGTATCATGGTGCCGAAAACCAGTGCGTAACCCCATATAAGATGGTTATTGATATCGCCCAAGTCAAAGTATGAGCTGTAGTTGCTATACATGATGTTGGAAATGTATATAGCTAACGCTATTAAAACTACATCATGGATAAAGAGAAGTAATTTGTGTATGGGCAGCCTCATCAATTAAGTCTTAACGTGGTGGTTGTTTTTGGATTTATGGTAAATATACGCCATAGTAACCCTTGAGTTTGTAAAATTATATTAATTATTTGTTAAATCCAATTATAAAACAAGAATTATTTATGTCTGATATTAAATAAGTACAAAAATTGATGGATTTTTACTTAAAATAAGACTTAAAGGAGATAAGTCATAATTTTTTATATATTTTTTATGACTCTAGCAAAATGTTGATGGAGATCTGTAGCAGCCCGCCTTATTGAGGGGATCCCGGATTACCTGTTTAAGGTACTTTTATATATAGAAATGATCTTTTTCGCCACTTTGTTAATTTCCAAGTGCCCGATATCCTGACGGCCCGTGGTAGGCTTCCCGAATTCCAACGCTAATCTAACTTTGTTCGCCACATCCTCCGGATCGTAGTCTACCAGATAGCAGCCTTGAGTATTTTGAATGATTTCCTTAACATCTCCTACATCAGTGGCTACAATGGGGCAATTACTGGCCATAGCCTCTTTGATCACATTGGGAGAGCCTTCCTGATAGGAGGTCAGAACCAAAACGTCCCCTGCGTTTAAATAAAAAGGTACATTTTGGGGTTCAGTAGGATAGGGGTTTACAATTTCCCAGTCCCGGTTCTTTTCCAGGTTAAAGGCTTCTTCCAAAAGGGCGAAGTTCTTTCTGGGATAGGTCGGATGACCTAAAAACATGACAAGTTTTTTATCGTTGGGTAGTGATAACTTGCGGCGTATCTCAACTTTGTCCCTGGGCTTAAATTTGTCAAAATTCACTCCATTGGGAATTATTTCTGTTTTCTTCTTTAAATAGATGTAATCATAAAGGTTTTGAGATTTTACGATAATCTTATCTACCGCTAACTGAAGAACTTTTGCTAAAAATATCTCAAGATAGCTTTTGAGCACTTTTTTTCCCTGTTCCGTAACAGTTCCGTAAACATCCGTTCCCATAAAAGAAACCACCACCGGCAGGCCCACGAAAGACAATACTGCCAACCACCCTGAGTAAGAGTAATGAGCATGTATCAGATCATAGTTTTGATTTTTGACTTTTTTGCGAAAGGCTGGAATGCTTCGCAGATAACCCAGTATTCCGGATTCCCTCACCACGAAATGGTCAATCTCCACTCCGTTTCTAATTAAAGAGTCTGCTTGACTCTTTATAAAAGGCATAATATCGAAATTAGGTCTTTTTCTACTAACAAAAAGAACTTTCATGCCTCTGGAGTAAATTTAAAAATCTGCTGTTGATTCAGAGCAGTGGTCGTTAAAAAAATGCCTAATGACCGCCCAAGTTACTAAACTGAGTATAATTCTTCAAATAGCCCCAAAACTTCCTTAGCCTGTTTTAAAGCAAATTATAATCTTTTATAGTTTGCGGTAATTCTTGTATTCTCTATTTTTGACGATTATTTACCAGAAGATACCATGACCGATGTAACCATCCGCAAGTTGGAGGCTTCGGATCTGCCCTTGGTCTCCAATTTATTAGAGACCCGCAACGAGCTTGATAAAAAGTCCGCTGAGATCCGTACCGAATTAATGGAATGGATAGCCTTCCATAATCCGGCCCGTGAAAACGGAGAAGCTACTTATTACGTAGTTGAGGATCAGAATAAAATAGTGGCTTTCCATGGCAGGATGCCCGTATGGTTCAACGACCGGGGCAAAACCAAAAAAGGCTATTATGTACATGATCTGTATGTGGACCCGGAATACCGAAAAAAAGGCATGGGCTTTTGGCTTACTATCGCTATGGCCAAAGAGATTGAAGAGAAGTCAGATTCAGTATTTTGCCTACTGGGCATGACCCCATTAAATCTTAAGATGCAGCGCAGGAGAGGCTATCACGAAACGGAGACCGTGGGATTTGGTAAAATCCTAAATCCCCGCAAACAACTTAAGAAACTATTAAAAAGTGATCTGATCGTTTCAATTCTGAATCCGGTGGTCAAACTCATGTTTAATTTCGCTGATGGAATCTTACTTTCATTTATTAACTCAAAGGGAGTGTATGAAGTAAAGCAGTTTGATGACCGATTCAATGAGCTTAACCAACGCTTGGTAGAAAGGACCGCTATCAGTTCGGTACGAGATAAAGACTATTTAAATTGGAAATACATCGATCGTCCCTATCCACGTGAAAAAGTACTGGCAGTAGATCGGCAGGGTGAACTAAAAGGGTTTATTATTGTAGGACCCTCACCCTATAATAAACTAATGGATTCAGGACGTATTGTTGACCTTTGGGCAGATCCCGAAGATAAACAAACCGTCATGGCCCTTTTAAAAGCGGCTATTCAATATTTCAAATCCATCAAGTCCCATCAGACAACCTGTGTATCAAGCGATCCCAGATTTAAGAAGTTCTTCAAGAGATTGCTTTTCTTGGAAAAGCCCGGAAAGACATTTATGATTGGCAATTTGGATAAAGTTGACATTGACAATGAGCGACTCAAGGATATCAGGAATTGGCATGTCACCTATGGTGAATCCGATGCCTATATGCTAAATACTTAAAAAAGGGGCGCTGGTAAGGGATTGTCAGCAAAATATTATCTGTATACTCCCGCAAAAGTGATACCTTAGGATTATCAAACACACTACCCCAAATAAACTTTGAAGACTGCTCGATACCACTAAGTAACTTTATCAGAATTAAAGTATTGTTTCCAGTTAATGAGAGAAATAAAGAGCACCATTAGAGATTTTATCGTACGTAAAATAATGTTCAAGGAAGATTCAACCCTATTGGATTTCGACGAATTGTTATTAGAAACGGGAATAGTGGATTCGGTAGGCATAATTCAATTGACTGAATTTTTACAAGCAGAGTTTAAAGTTAGTGTCAATACCCGCGATATGGTCATGGAAAATTTTGCCAACATTGAGGCTATTTCAAGCCTGGTGCAAAATCTTTTGGATCAGAAGAGGTCAATCTAACTTTTCTAGGTGATTAACAATCCTGGTACTGGCCTTGCCATCCCAAAGAGCCGGTATGGTACCGGTTTTCCAGTTTCCGGATTGTAACTTATCAAAGGCTTCCGAAATATGTTGTTTATTAAATCCCAGAAGAACATTGGTGCCTAATTCTATGGTTTCAGGTCTTTCGGTGTTTTCCCTTAATGTCATACAGGGCTTTCCTAAATAAGTGGTTTCCTCCTGGATCCCACCGGAATCGGTCACTACCCCTAAGCTGTGCTTTATTAAATACATGAATTCCAAATAACGCAAGGGTTCCGTAAACACGATGTTGGTGAGATTTGCTT
>CAJIBY010000322.1_pt1 | contig 9481 bp, 19 predicted proteins | sample 9199461 | NCBI WGS metagenome assembly CAJIBY01 (sample SAMEA7708316, study PRJEB35096) | sediment metagenome | biome: marine neritic benthic zone biome [ENVO:01000025]; feature: sediment [ENVO:00002007]; material: shallow marine sediment [ENVO:03000034] sea grass bed [ENVO_01000059] ... | reverse complement strand
TTGACCTCGCTCAAATTGCAGGACAAGAAAACCTTGTTGGTGCTTCCGGAAGCAGACAAGAACATTGTTCTTTCCAGCAGGAATTTGCCCATGGCCAAGGTAACCACAGTAGATACCTTGCATACATACGAGGTACTGCATGCCGACAACTTGTTAATCAGTGAAAGTTCTGTTGAAAAAATTGAAACCCTACTTAAATGAGTGTATTGATTAAACCACTGGTTACTGAAAAGATCTCGGCCTTGAACGAAGAAGGCCGCTATGGATTTGTGGTTAGCATGAACGCAAACAAGATCCAGATCAAACGGGCAGTTGAACAAATGTATGGGGTAACAGTCGAGGATGTGAATACCATGAGATATCAGGGTAAGTCCAAGTCTCGATTCACCAAGTCTGGCCTCATCACGGGTAGGACGGCTTCCTACAAAAAAGCTATTGTGAAAGTAGCCGATGGTGAAGTGATCGACTTTTATAGTGGAGTATAATCGATAGGTAATAAGAAGATGCCAGTAAAAAAATTACGACCAGTAACTCCAGGACAGCGCTACAGAATGGCGCCCAGTTTTGATGAGATAACCGCAGGCAAACCTGAAAAGTCCCTGTTGCGGCCCACCAAGAGGTCTGGAGGCAGAAATAATAGCGGTCGCATGACCATGCGCTACATGGGTGGTGGTCATAAGAAGCGTATGCGTGAGATTGATTTCAAGCGACTCAAATTCGATGTACCTGCCACGGTAAAGTCCATTGAGTATGACCCCATGCGATCCGCGAGAATCGCATTGTTGTATTATGCCGACGGCGCCAAGTCTTACATCATCGCAGCTGAAGGACTTAAAGTAGGTCAATCAGTGGTGTCTGGTGAGAATGTAGCTCCAGAGGTAGGTAATGCCCTGCCTATAGGTAAAATTCCTTTAGGTACCATTGTTCACAATATCGAGTTGAAGCCCGGCAAAGGTGCTGCCATGGCCCGCAGTGCTGGAGCTTATGCACAGTTACTGGCCAGAGAAGGTAAGTATGCTACCTTGAAGTTGCCTTCTGGCGAAATGAGAATGGTGTTGAACACCTGCATGGCCACGGTAGGTACCGTTTCCAATGCGGAGCATATGAATGTAAGCCTGGGAAAGGCGGGGCGAAACCGGTGGCTCGGTCGCAGACCTCGAGTTCGTGGAGTTGCTATGAATCCTGTTGATCATCCGATGGGTGGTGGAGAAGGTAAGGCTTCAGGAGGTCACCCTCGATCCAGAAAAGGGCTTTATGCTAAAGGGTATAAGACCAGGGCTAAGAAGAAATACAGCGATAAATTTATAATTAAGAAATAAGGCTTAGGCAATGGGAAGATCACTAAAAAAAGGACCTTATATCGATTTCCGCCTGGAGAATAAGGTGGATAATATGAACGAATCCGGAAAGAAGTCCGTGATAAAGACCTGGTCAAGAAGGTCTATGATATCCCCGGAATTTGTGGGTCATACTTTTGCGGTGCACAACGGAAATAAATTTATCCCGGTTTACGTGACGGAGAATATGGTGGGGCATAAGCTTGGCGAGTTTGCGCCAACCAGAAATTTTAGGGGTCACGTGGCTAAGAGGGACAAAGGCAAAAGATAATTGAATATGGAAGCGATAGCTCGACTAAATAATGTACCCACCTCTCCTCGTAAAATGCGCTTAGTCGCTGATATGATCAGAGGTGAGTCTGTTAATAGTGCCTTGAACATTTTGAAGTTCGAACCTAAAGTGGGTGCAGCCCGCTTAGAGAAGCTTTTGTTGTCGGCCGTTGCCAATTGGCAAGCAAAGAATGAAGAGGTACGTCTGGAAGAAGCTGACTTGTACGTGAAAGAGATCTTTGTGGACAGTGCTCGCATTCTAAAAAGATTGCGACCGGCACCTCAGGGAAGAGCGCACCGTATCCGGAAGCGTTCCAATCATGTTACCCTGGTGGTAGACAACAAAGCGGAGGTGGCAGTTGAGGTTTCTGAAGAAAAAGAAGATTCTAAATAAGTAATAATGGGACAAAAAGTAAACCCAATAGGTCTGAGGCTTGGCATTGTAAAAGGTTGGGACTCCAACTGGTATGGTGGCAAAGATTTTTCCGATAAGATCGTTGAGGATCACAAGATTCGCAATTATATACGTGCTCGTATACCTAAGGGCGGAATCTCTAAAATCGTCATCGAACGCACCTTAAAACGCATCACTTTGACTGTTCACACCGCCAGGCCGGGAGTAGTGATCGGTAAAGGAGGCGCTGAGGTGGACAAGATAAAAGAGGAGCTTAAGAAGATCACCGGGAAAGATATTCAGATCAATATTTTTGAAATTAAGAGACCTGAACTGGATGCCAGATTGGTAGGGGAATCCATCGCACAGCAATTGCAAGCCAGGATCTCTTATCGCCGGGCTATGAAGCAAGCAATAGCAAGTGCCATGCGTGTGGGAGCTCAGGGAATCAAAATTAAAGTTGCAGGACGATTAGGCGGTGCCGAGATGGCCCGTTCTGAGCAATATAAAGACGGTCGAATCCCACTGCATACCCTGCGGGCGGATATTGACTATGCTGTTTCCGAAGCCAACACGGTTTATGGAAAAATCGGCATCAAAGTTTGGATCTTCAACGGAGAGATCTTTGGAAAAAGAGATCTTTCTCCCAATATCGGCAAAACCGGAGGAGATATGGGTCGTCGTAAGCGCGATGGCGGGGCTAAAAGAAAAAGAAGATAGATTGATATCGCTGCGTTTAGCAGTCAAATGATAGAGTAATGTTACAACCTAAGAGAACGAAATTCCGCAGAATGCAAAAGGGCCGGGTAAAAGGTATTGCCCAAAGAGGTCATACTATTGCCTTCGGCGCTTACGGATTGAAAGCCCTTGAATCCGGCTGGATCACCAGCAGACAGATTGAGGCAGCCCGTATTGCGGTAACCAGGGCCATGAAAAGAGAAGGACAAGTTTGGATCCGGATCTTTCCGGATAAGCCCATTACCAAGAAACCTGCGGAGGTAAGGATGGGAAAAGGTAAAGGTGCCCCGGAATATTGGGTAGCAGTAGTTAAGCCCGGAACCATTATGTTCGAATCGGCAGGAGTTAACCGGGAATTAGCTGAAGAGGCCCTGAGGCTGGCAGCCCAAAAATTGCCCATTCAAACTAAGTTTGTAGTCCGACCGGATTACGTTGGATAATAGTATTATGAAGAATTCAGAAATAAAGTCACTCTCCATAGACGAATTGCATGAGCGCATCTCTTCTGAGAAAGAGAATTTGCAAAAGTTGAAATTTGCACATGCCATTTCTCCTATTGAGAATCCGGTCAAGATCAAGCAAACCAAGAAGTTGATCGCCAGAATGTATACAGAGTTGACAGCCAAACAAAAAATTGAGAATTAGCGCCATGGAAAGAAACTTAAGAAAAGAACGTACTGGCAAAGTGGTCAGCAATAAAATGGATAAGTCCATTACCGTTCAAGTGGACCGTAAAGTGAAGCACCCGGTTTACGGAAAGTTCATGCGCAAGTCCAACAAGTTCATGGCTCATGACGCCAACAACGAATGCGGTATTGGAGATACCGTAAAAATTATGGAAACCAGACCTACCAGCAAGCGCAAACGATGGCGCCTGGTAGAGGTCATTGAAAAGGCTAAATAATCATGATTCAGCAAGAGAGTAGATTAAACGTAGCGGATAACAGTGGTGCCAAGGAAGTCTTGGTTATTCGTGTTTTAGGAGGAACCAAGAAACGCTATGCTAGTCTCGGTGCCAACGCAGTGGTAACCGTGAAGGACGCCCTTTCTTCCAGCAGTTTAAAAAAGGGTACCGTATCTCGAGCTGTGGTAGTGCGTACTAAGAAAGAAGTTCGACGCAAGGACGGCTCTTACATTCGCTTCGAAGACAACGCAGCGGTACTGCTGAGCCCTACTGATGAGCCTCGGGGTACCCGTATTTTCGGGCCGGTAGGTCGTGAACTGCGGGAGAAGCAATTTATGAAGATTGTGTCATTGGCCCCTGAAGTAATATAGATCATGAAAAGGAATAAAAAATTACATATACGAACTGGGGATACCGTAAAAGTTATCGCCGGAAACGCCAAGCACGCCAATCCTAATACCGGCAAAGTGCTGGTAGTATACCCCGAAAAGCAACGGGCTATTGTGGAGGGACTCAACTTGGTCACCAAGCACGTAAAGCCCTCAGCCGCCAATCCCGAAGGAGGAATTGAGCGCAAAGAGGCGTCTATACACATTAGCAATTTGATGCTGATAGACCCTGCGAGTGGTGAAGCCACCAGAATAGGCCGTAAGCGGGATGACAAGGGTAAGTTGCAGCGTTTTTCAAAGAAAACAGGAGAATTTATTAAAAATGCCTAGCCCAAGACTAAAAGAGAGATATTTAACCGAGATAGTGCCGGAATTGCGAGAGAAATTCCAGTACAAATCAATTATGCAGGTACCTAAGTTGGTCAAGATCTGCGTAAACAAGGGTATTGGAGATGCCGTTGCAGACAAGAAGCTGGTAGATGTGGGAGTGGAAGAACTTTCTACCATTACCGGTCAAAGAGCAGTACCTACGATTGCCCGGACTTCCATATCGAATTTCAAATTACGTGATGGAATGCCTATCGGCGCCCGTGTTACTTTGAGAGGCGAAAAAATGTATGAATTCCTGGACCGATTGACCACCATAGCACTGCCCAGGGTACGTGACTTTCGTGGAATTAACGATAAGAGCTTTGACGGCAGGGGGAATTATACCCTGGGTGTCAAAGAACAAATCATATTCCCGGAGATCAGTATTGACAAAGTGAGCAGAATATCCGGTATGGATATCACTTTTGTTACTACGGCTAATAACGATGAAGAGAGTTATGCCTTACTGAAGGCATTGGGAATGCCTTTTAAAAATAAAAACAGAGAATAAGTAATAATGGCAAGAGAATCGATTAAAGCAAGGGAACGAAAAAGAGAGAAACTGGTAGCCAAATATGCGGCCAAACGCGCAGAGCTGAAGGCAGCAGGAGACTATCAGGCATTGGATAAGCTTCCTAGAAACGCCTCACCTGTGCGCTTGCACAACCGCTGTAAACTTACCGGACGACCCAAAGGATATATGAGGAAATTCGGCATTTGCAGAGTGACTTTCCGGGAGTTGGCTTCCAAAGGAATGATCCCCGGAGTGACCAAAGCAAGCTGGTGAAATAATAGCTTATTATATTTAATTAAAATTAAAAGTTCAGTAACTTTGCAGGCCGGTTTGGCCAGCCCATTAAAGGAATAGAGAAAATTTACCATGACGGATCCAATTGCTGATTATCTAACCAGGTTGCGTAATGCCATCAGAGCCCAACATAAAGTGGTTGAGGTTCCCTCTTCTAATTTGAAGAAGGAAATCACTAAGGTATTGCACGACAAAGGGTATATCCGGGACTTTAAATTTGAGGATGATAATGGACCTCAGGGTACTATTAAGGTTGCCCTGAAGTACAATGCGGATACCAAAGCCTCATCCATTATTCAGCTGGAACGAATCAGCAAACCCGGATTGCGTAAGTATGCTAAAGCCGATAGGTTACCCCGGGTATTGAACGGTCTGGGAATCGCCATTATGTCCACTTCTAAAGGGATCATGACCGATAAAGAGGCCAGAGATCAGCATATCGGCGGTGAAGTATTGTGTTACGTTTATTAATTTGAAGAGATGTCTAGGATAGGGAACAAGCCCATAGAATTACCAGAGAATGTAACGCTGGAAGTCTCTGATAAGAATCTGGTGAAAGTAAAAGGCCCCAAGGGCGAATTGCAACAGCAGATCGATCCCGATATGAAGTTATCTATTGAGGATGGAGTGGTAAGTGTACAACGACCCACCGATCAAAAGAGACACAGAGCCTTACACGGATTGTACCGATCATTGGTAAACAATATGGTAATCGGTGTGAATGAAGGTTATAAAAAACAACTGGAGCTAGTGGGTGTGGGGTACAAGGCTTCCGTACAAGGAAATGTTCTGGAGATGAGCTTGGGATATTCGCACAATATTTTCATGGCCGTTCCGGAAGAGGTCAAAGTAATTGCTGAGACCCAAAAAGGTAAAAACCCTAGGGTTATACTGGAAGGGATTGACAAACAATTGGTTGGTGAAGTTGCTGCCAAGATAAAATCCCTGAGAAAAGTGGAACCGTACAAGGGTAAGGGTATCCGTTTTGTGGGAGAGTATGTAAGACGTAAAGCTGGTAAAACAGCCGCTAAATAAGAATTACCATGGCAACTAAGAAAGTTAAGCGACGGCTACGCATTCGACAAGGGATACGAAATCGTCTGTCGGGGACTGCGGAACGTCCGCGCCTTTCAGTTTTTAAAAGCAACAAGGCCATTTATGCTCAGATCATCGATGATGTAAACGGGCATACCCTGGTAGCAGCGTCTTCCAAGGAGATCGGCAAACCAACAATAAATGTGGAGTCGGCCAAGGAAGTGGGAAAAAAACTGGCTGAGAAGGCCTCTGCCAATGGAGTGGAAACTGTGGTGTTCGATCGAAGTGGTTATGTGTATCACGGAAAGGTTAAAGCCCTGGCCGATGGTGCCCGTGAAGGAGGATTAAAATTTTAAACTATGTCTCAGAGTAACATTAAGTCGGTTAAGGCCAGTGAGATTGATCTGAAGGAGAAAGTGGTCGCTATAAAAAGAGTGGCCAAGGTAGTAAAAGGTGGTCGCAGGTTCAGTTTCTCAGCCATTGTGGTAGTAGGTGATGGAAACGGAGTGGTTGGCTATGGTCTGGGTAAGGCTAATGAGGTAACGGATGCTATTACCAAAGGGATTGACGATGCTAAAAAGAATCTGGTAAAGGTACCGGTTTACAAAAATACTGTGCCTCATCAGGCAATCGGAAAATACGGCGGAGGACTAGTACTGCTAAAACCAGCATCCCCTGGAACCGGGGTAATAGCCGGTGGTGCCATGAGAGCGGTGTTGGAAAGTGCAGGTATTAAAGATGTATTGGCAAAATCCAAAGGGTCCTCTAACCCACATAACGTGGTGAAGGCTACCTTCCATGCTCTGAGCAATATGAGAGATGCTTACACCGTAGCCCAACAGCGCGGTGTGACCTTAGCTAAGGTATTTAAAGGATAAGTCATGGGAAAAGTAAGAATTACACAAGTAAGGAGTGCTATTAACCGCCCCAAACGACAAAAACTCACCATTAAAGCTCTTGGCCTGGGTAAACTTAACCGTAGCGTAGAAGTGGAAGCCACCCCTCAGATAAAGGGAATGGTCAATAAAGTGAGTCATTTAGTTACGGTAACCGAATTGTAATTATGAAACTGCATACATTAAAGCCAGCAGAGGGTTCAACCAAAAACCGCAAAAGAATAGGTCGGGGGCAAGGCTCTGGACGTGGTGGAACTTCTACTCGTGGACATAAGGGTGCCAAGTCAAGATCCGGATATTCTCGGAAATTGGGTTTTGAGGGTGGACAAATGCCCCTGCAGCGCAGGATTCCCAAATTCGGATTCAAGAATCCGAATCGTGTAGAGTACAAAGCCATTAATCTTGATGCTATTCAACAGCTTGCTGAAACCAGCAAGGAAAAGTCCATTACGGTTGATCTCATGGTAGCCAATGGCTTGGTAGGCAAGAAAGATCTGGTGAAAGTATTAGGAGGAGGAGAATTGAGCGCCAAAGTTGAAGTTTCCGCACATGCATTTTCTGCATCAGCGGCAGAATCGATAGAAAAGGCCGGAGGTAAAGCCGTTAAACTGGGATAATGAAGAAATTCTTTACCACTATAAGGGACATATTTTCAATTGAAGATCTCAGGATCCGTATACTTAATACTATTGGATTCCTGATCATCTTCAGGCTGGGTTCCTATGTGGTTTTACCAGGGGTAGATCCCGATCAGCTTACTTCACCTGGCGGCATCTTTGACTTCCTGGATATTTTCCTGGGAGGAGCGTTTAACCGGGCCTCCATATTTGCATTGGGTATTATGCCCTACATTTCAGCTTCTATTGTAATTCAGTTGCTGACGGTAGCGGTTCCCTACTTCCAAAAAATGCAAAAGGAAGGTGATTCCGGGCGTAAAAAGATGAATCAGATCACCAGGGTGCTGACTATTGCCATCACCGCGGCTCAGTCTATCAGCTACCTTACGGTAACTATTCCGGCTGAAGCTATTTTGGTAGAAAATCGATTCTTCTTTACCGTTTCCTCGGTGATCATCATCACCACCGGGACTATGTTCTGTATGTGGTTAGGTGAGCGCATCACCGATAAAGGTATTGGCAATGGAATCTCCATGCTGATCATGATCGGGATCATTGCTGGATTCCCCCAAGCGATCATCCAGGAAGCTGCGGCCAAGGGTATGCAAGGCGCTTTATTATTTATACTGGAGCTGTTGGCCTTGTTCTTCGTTGTTATGGCGGTAGTGATGCTGACTCAGGCGGTACGGCGTATCCCAGTGCAGTATGCCAAGCAAGTGGTAGGAAATAAAGTTTATGGCGGACAAAGGCAGTATATCCCTTTGAAAGTAAATGCCAGCGGTGTTATGCCCATAATATTTGCCCAAGCTTTGATGTTCATTCCGGGCATGGTGGCAGGGTTGTGGCGGGACAGTAGTGATATTGCCAATACTATTGGCAATACCTTCAACGACTTCACTTCCTGGCAGTACAATGTGGTATTCGGAATTCTAGTAGTGGTATTTACCTTCTTTTACACCGCTATTACCGTTAACCCCAACGATATCGCTGATAATTTGAAAAGAAATGGAGGATTTATCCCGGGCATTAAACCGGGTAAGCAAACCTCCGAGTTTATAGATACAATATTGACAAGAATCACCTTCCCGGGATCTGTTTTTCTGGCTATTGTGGCAGTGTTGCCGGCGATTGCCAGTTTGGCAGGGGTTACTCGAGGTTTCTCCTACTTTTATGGCGGAACTTCCCTGTTGATCATGGTTGGTGTGATTCTTGACACCTTGCAGCAAATTGAAAGTTATTTGCTGATGCGGCATTATGATGGTATGATGAAGTCCGGTAGGACCAGAGGCCGGGCCGCATAGTAATGATTTATTATAAGAGTAGCGAGGAAATCGAGATCATACGGCAAAGCGCCGAGATTCTGGGAAGGGCTCATGGTGAAGTAGCCAAATTGGTGGCACCGGGAGTTTCAACTCTGGACCTTGATAATATTGCGGAAGAGTATATTCGAGATCATGGGGGTGAGCCCTCTTTCAAAGGATATAACGGTTTCCCTGGCTCCTTGTGTATTTCTGTAAATGAGCAGGTAGTACACGGTATACCGGGAGAATATTGCCTGCAACAGGGGGACATTGCCTCTATTGATTGCGGCGTATTTTATCAGGGGTTCCACAGCGATTGTGCTTATACGTATCCGGTTGGTGAAGTATCAGAAGATCTTCGGAACCTGTTAAAGGTTACTAAAGAGTCGCTTTACAAAGGCATTGAAAATGCCACGGCTGGTA
>CAJIBY010000563.1_pt1 | contig 9547 bp, 9 predicted proteins | sample 9199461 | NCBI WGS metagenome assembly CAJIBY01 (sample SAMEA7708316, study PRJEB35096) | sediment metagenome | biome: marine neritic benthic zone biome [ENVO:01000025]; feature: sediment [ENVO:00002007]; material: shallow marine sediment [ENVO:03000034] sea grass bed [ENVO_01000059] ... | reverse complement strand
ATCCTAAAAATGGCGATGCCCGAATATCCGGCACCCTGGCTTCACTGAGCGGACTGGAAACAGCCCTAAAATCGAAAAGCAAACAGGCCATAGAAGATGCCATAAAAAAAATAACTCTGGTGCATAGCATAATCATGTCCTTTGGCGGCTTGCCCCTTATATACAGCGGCGACGAGATCGGTTTGCTCAACGACTATTCCTATCTGAAAGACTCTGCTAAAGCCTATGATAATCGTTGGATGCACCGACCAATGATGGATTGGAAAGCGGCGGAGAAGCGTAAGAAAGAGGGAGCTATAGAAAAGCAAATATTTTCGGCACTTCAGAAATTGATCGCAATCCGCAAGGAATCTCCGGAATGGGCAGATCATAATAATACTACTTTGAGTTATTGCGAAAATAAACACATTTTCACCTACCTAAGGTGGAACGAGCTGGGTAGAAAAACCTTGGTTATGGCCAATTTCCATTCCTCGGTGCAATACATTAAAAAAGATAATCTGTACCGCCATGGCTTTGATATGGCTAGAGGAGTAGTGGACAAGTTTAGCGGCAAGGCCCCTAGCTATTTGAAGGAGTTGGTTGCATTTCAACCCTTCCAGTTCTACTGGATTACTGATAAGAAACACCACACCCCTATGGTCAAGGGAAAAAAGCCCATCAAGAGCAAGAAGTAATATCACCTGTCCTCATAATTTTGGAGAGTCAACAATTCCTTGGTAGACTTTGTTTTTATTGCAGAATGGATTACCATTAGGTTAGATTTTTATGCCCTTATGCGGCCGCTTGAATACAAAAATATTGGCGAAGAAAAGCACCTAACATTTGATAGTATCAGAAGGATGGTGCTGAAAGAGTTGTCCGACCTGGCTGAAAAGGAGGCCAGTGACCACATACAGCAATGTCCGAGATGCCGCAGCATCCAACAAAGCCTTGCATACCCGGCTGATTCTCGGAAAAATGCACCCGTGGAACTGCAACTTCCCAGGTTCTTATGGGTGGCGCTCATTCTAATTTCCATTGCCGGGCTGGTGATGGCCGCATTTTTTTATTTGAAGGAACCCAAAGAACCGTTGACGGAGGAGTTGCCAATAGAAGATGCCCAGGCCACGGTGGTACCAAACCCAGATGAACAGGTCCCGCCCGAAAGTGAAGTAGCGCCTGTTTTGGAAGCCATAGATACACTTTCACAAATTAATGAAGAGCCACCGACCCTCCCCGACGCTGTTTCAGCCAATAAGAAGTTTGATAACTATATCGAAAAACCGCCGAACCAGGTGCAAAACCGGGTAAGGGGGATTTATGGAAAGATCACCAACAATGGAGATCCTGTTTCCGGAGTTACGGTTATGACACCGGGCAGTAATAAAGCAAAAGTCACCGATCACACCGGGAAGTATTACATTCAGGTTTCTAACCGTGCCAGATCGCTGATCTTTATATACCAGGGTAAGCAGGTGGTCAAGACTATCCCATCAAATTCAAGAAGGCTGGATCTTCAATTGAATTTTGAGGAAATGACTTACCCATCTCGCCTTGAGGAGCAATAGACATTTTTCGCTGGAATGACTTATCTTCAAGGCTTCTTTACGCTATGAGTAGTATGGTACAGATAGGAGTAGTTCAAATGGCCTGCGGGGCAGAGCCTAAGGACAACCTCGGCCAGGTCATTCAAGAGATCAGGCAAGCCGCCACTAAGGGTGCTCAAATAATATGTTTGCAGGAATTATTTAAGACCCGTTATTTCTGCTATCTGGAGCACCATGATAATTTCTCGCTGGCCGAAGCCGTTCCGGGCCCCACTACCGAGGTGCTACAATCATTGGCCTCAGAACTGCAAGTGGTATTGATAGCATCCTTGTTCGAAAAAAGAACCCATGGTCTTTATCACAACACGGTGGCAGTGATCGATGCAGATGGAACATACCTGGGGAAATATCGAAAGATGCACATCCCTGACGATCCTGGTTATTATGAGAAATTCTACTTTACACCGGGTGATTTGGGATACCGGGTGTTCACTACTCAATATGCTAAAATAGGTACTTTGATATGCTGGGATCAATGGTTTCCGGAAGCGGCCCGCCTAACCACGCTGATGGGCGCTGAAATTTTATTTTATCCCACAGCCATTGGATGGGATCAGTTACAGGAGGAGCCCACTACTAAAGAGCAGTTTGAAGCCTGGCAAACAGTTCAAAGAGCACATGCCGTAGCCAACGGGGTTCATGTGGTATCGGTAAATCGGGTGGGAACCGAAGGTCAAATGAATTTTTGGGGTGGATCCATGGTAGTAAATCCCATGGGTCGTGTATTATGGCAAGCCGGCCGGGAGGAGGTTACCCAAGTAGTACCCATTGAACTTGCAGACTCAGATCACTATCGTACTCACTGGCCATTCCTCAGAGATCGGCGTGTGGACAGCTATGGCGATATAACCAAGAGGTTCCTAGATCAACCATGATCCCGGTAGCTGAAGGGTACAGCTTTCCAGCAGAGTGGTCTCCGCATAAGGCTACCTGGCTCAGTTGGCCCCATAATCCTCATACCTGGCCCAATGGTCTTGCAAAAATTTATCCCACCTTAATTTCATTAATTAAGATCATCTCCCAAGAAGAAGAAGTTTGCATTCAGGTCAACGACCGGGCCAAACAACAGGAAGTAGAGGAGTTGCTAAGGCAGTATAATGTACCATTAATGAATATAAGGTTCTTTTATCACCCTACCAATGATGCCTGGTGTCGAGACCATGGTCCGGCTTTTTTAACAAACCCTAAAAATCGAAAAAAGTTAGTGGTAAACTGGGACTACAATGCGTGGGGTGGAAAATATCCGCCCTATGACCTTGACAATGGTATTCCGGAAAAGATCGCGAAAGCCATGGATATTGAGATGGTTAATCCGGGGATGGTATTGGAAGGAGGATCGGTAGATTTCAATGGCGCAGGAACCCTGCTCACTACCAGTTGCTGCCTATTGCATAAAAACCGCAACCCAGGGCATCAGCAAACCGAAATAACGGAAAAACTGTGCGACTACTACGGAGTAAAGCAGGTTTTGTGGCTTCACCACGGAATTGCAGGCGATGATACTGATGGACATATTGATGATATTTGTCGATTTGTGAAAGAAGACGTGGTAGTTGCAGCCGTTGAACAAAATCCAACGGACCGCAATTTTCAACCCCTCCAAGAAAATCTTCGGCGGTTGCATGACATGAGGCTTTGGGATGGCCGGCCCTTAAAAATAATTACCCTGCCAATGCCCAAACCACTTTTTTGGAAAGAGCAACGACTGCCAGCAAGCTATGCCAACTTTTACATGTGCAATGCGGCAGTAATAGTCCCTACCTTCGATGATCCCCAGGATCAGGTGGCATTAAGCAGTTTTCAAGAGCTTATTACAGACCGGCCGGTACTGGGCCTCGATTCACGAGAATTGGTAGTGGGATTAGGCAGTTTTCACTGCTTAACTCAACAAGAACCAAGCCTTTAGCCTCACAAATTTCTTTGCATAGCCAACATTTTTCGATTAACTTCGTTGTCTTACATACGGAATAATGTGTTCCGTCATTTTTTAATTTAATATCAGTTTGGCGTGAAGGTACTAGCAAAAATTGGACTGATAGCAGCGGCAGCAGCGGTGGTATTGTTCATTTTTATTTTCGAGTTTTACAAACCAAACTCTTCAAATGAGGCTATGAAAGCCCCTCCGGAAGAGGAGGTCTCCGAATACAACTACTACCAGGGAACTGATTCAGAAGAAACGACCATAGAAACAGATACTGAAGAAGTTTCAAATGAGACGGTTCAGGAAGAACCCACCGAAGAGACTCTCGATCAAGAAAGCCCGGAATCGTTGGTAAAGGAGGCCGTGCAAGAGCAGCTCCCCCCGGAAGAGGAGGAACCAAAAGTTGAAACACCACCTGTGGTTGAGGAAACCCCAGCCGTTACCAAAGAAAATACCGATATCAATGTTCGAAGAATATACGGCAAGATAACGTTATCATCTAACGGAGAAAAAGTTGCGGGAGTTAACATAATGATACCTGGAAGTAGTGTGGCTAAGATCTCCAACAATATAGGCGGATATACCATTCAGGTACCACCAAATACCAGAGAGTTAATTTTTATATACCGGGGAAAGAAACTAGTTCAACGCCTGAGCCCCTCCAATAACCTGCTCAACGTCCGTTTGAATCTGGAAACCATGGAATACGACTAATTTCTCAAAAGCTCTCCATTCACCATTATTGTTTTTAGAAATGCGGATTAATCCTCATATTTAGCTCAGTAATGCGCTAAATTCTATGAGATATCTATGCCTTCTTGCCTTGTTGTTTCTGTATGTTTCGGGAAGTAGCCAGGGCAAACTATTGGAAAGTCGGACGCTGGACAGTAAAATCCTCAGTCGTAGTGTGGGGTACAGCATTTACCTGCCTCACGACTATGAGCATTCCCAAAGGAAATACCCCGTGCTTTACCTGCTTCATGGTTATACAGATAATGAAACAGGCTGGACGCAGTTCGGAGAGGTTAAGAACATAGCCGATAAGATGATATCCGATACTGAGGTCACCGATATGATCATTGCCATGCCCGATGCCGGGTTGGATTGGTACGTAAACTCCTACGACAACAAAACCCGCTACGAATCTTTCTTTATAGAGGAATTTATTCCGTACATAGAACAAAATTACCAAGCCAGGGGTACCAAGGAATTTCGAGCGGTGGCAGGTTTAAGCATGGGAGGGCATGGCACCTTGCTATATGCTATAAAGCACCCCGATATGTTTGCCGCCGCCGCTCCGTTAAGTGCAGCTGTTTGGGGGAAAGAGGAAATTACCGCACACAAGCAAGAGGATTGGGACAAATACTTTGGGTTCATTTTTGGAGAAGGTATAGCCGGAGAGGCCCGGATTACTGACCATGTAAAAAGTAATTTTCCTCTATTCTTGATCGAACAAGCCGACTCTATGAAACTCAAATCCGTTAAATGGTATATCGATTGCGGGGATGACGATTTTCTTATCAATGGCAACATGGAGCTTCACAAACTTATGAACAAGAAAGCCATTCCGCATGAGTTTAGGGTAAGGGACGGAGCACATAACTGGACCTATTGGCGTACCGCTTTACCGGAAGTCTTAAGGTTTGTTTCCAGGAGCTTTCACCGCTAAAGAAAATGTCCTGACGTGTTAACGCGGGGATGGTCACCGTATTTTCGAAGTTGCAATTAGATTAAAATATCAAAATAGAATTTGGCATATGTGGCCGTTTTGAACACCTGCCAGGTCCCCTAGGAAGTAGTAATTCGTGGATTAATGTTTATATTCAAATCCACTCAATACCAAGAACATGAAAAAAATTGTCAGCGGTCTATTTATGGTTGTTTCGCTAGGTCTTAACGCTCAAAACGACCCCTACTTACAAGCCATTGATATTTTTGATCTGGAATACGTTTCCGATCCACAAATTTCAGAGCAAGGCGATCATATTCTTTACGTACGGAATTTTAAAGACATTATGACTGATCGCAGTCTTTCGAATATTTGGTTGGCAGATTTTAACGGAAACCGCAACCGTCCTCTTACTATGGGTAATCAACGTGATTATTCACCAAGATGGTCTCCCGATGGGTCCAGGATGGCCTACATATCCGATCAGGACGAATCCAGACAGATCTACATGAAATGGTTGGATACAGGGGCTGAGGCTAAACTCACGAATTTAACAGAGCCCCCCTCGGGTCTGGTTTGGTCACCGGATGGTAACTGGATGGCCTTTACCATGTTTGTAGCGGCTAAAAAAGAACATCTGGCTACTTTGGAGGGTAAACCGGAGGATGCTAAATGGAACGACCCTCCGAAATTTATCGACGATATGAACTACCGCTCCGATGGTAATGGGTATATCAAGGCAGGAGCCAATCAGATATTTATCATATCAGCTGATGGAGGTACTCCCCGTCAAATTACTTTTTCTGATCATAGTGTGGGAAGTCCACAATGGTCCAACGACGGGCGCAGCTTATACTTCCATGCCAATCTTAACCAGGACCGTGATTTCAACCAAAGAAACCTAGAAATCTATAAAGTAGATCTGGAGCACGGAAACATTCAAGCCTTGACCGATCGACAAGGAGTCGACAGCAATCCACGAGTATCTCCAGATGGACGCAGCATTGCCTTTACCGGCTACGATGACCGTTACCAAGGTTATCAGATCACCCGACTTTATACCATGTCGACCGATGGCAGCAATGTCAGGGAAATATCCGGTTCATTTGACCGAGATGTAGAGCATGTAAAGTGGGCGGCCGACGGAAAAGGCTGGTACTTCTCCTATGAAGACCATGGCAACCAGAAACTGGCTTATATGGCATCAAGTGGAAAGGTTAGCGATCTGGCAGAAGATGTGGGCGGTCTCTCCACAGGAAGGCCTTATACTGGAGGCGCTTATAGCATCAGCAAAGACGGGCGTTTTGCTTACACTCTAGGGGACCCCAGTCATCCAGCCGATTTAGCTTCGGGATCCCGAAAATCCGGAACCAAACGACTTACCCGATTGAATGACGACCTATTCGCTTTCAGAAAATTGGGCAGGGTAGAGGAAATGTGGTATAAATCGTCTTACGATCAGCGCGATGTGCAGGGTTGGATTTGCTATCCTCCGGACTTTAGTGCTTCTAAAAAGTATCCCATGGTTTTAGAGATCCATGGAGGACCTTTTGCTGCCTACGGCCCCTGGTTTTCGTTTGAGGTCCAGCTAATGGCAGCTGCTGGATATGTAGTACTTTACACTAACCCCCGGGGTAGCACCAGTTATGGGGAGGACTTTGGCAATCAGATCCACCATAATTACCCCGGCAATGATTACCACGATTTGATGTCGGGCGTAGATGCATTGATCGCCAAAGGGTTTATCGACGAAGATCAGTTGTATGTGACCGGTGGTTCCGGTGGCGGTGTATTAACCGCCTGGATAGTAGGAAACACCGATCGATTCCGGGCTGCGGTTGTAGCTAAGCCTGTGATCAACTGGTATAGCTTTGTTTTATATTCCGACGGGGCATCCTATCATAAATACTGGTTTCCGGGAGTTCCCTGGGAGCACACGGAGCATTATATGAAGCGCTCCCCAATCAGCCTGGTGGGCAATGTCACCACCCCCACTTTATTGCTAACCGGGGAGAGCGATTACCGAACTCCCATTGCGGAGTCTGAGCAATACTACCGGGCCTTAAAACTGCAACAGGTAGAGACGGGCATGGTGCGCATACCCGGGGCTTCACACGGAATAGCCGCCCGGCCCAGTAATTTAATGGCCAAAGTAGCCAACATTCTGGCTTGGTTCGAACGCTACCGTGAAGATGGATCTTTGGGGATGAAGAGACCGACTGGAGAGGACCACTAACCTACTCCGGCAAACCATTCTGCAAATTTATCACCAAGTACAGGTACAGTCTTGGTTTTTCCGGTAATGGCGTTGATAAAACCCATTATCCACAATACAAAAAGAAGTAGACCTCCTAAAATGGCCACGATCCAGCCTAGTATGGGTATAATTGCTACAAAAGAAAGCACCAGACCACTGGCAAAGATGCCCAGTGCTTGACGTATATGAAAGCTACCGAAAGGCTCTTTTTTGTCCTGATTCATGATAATGGCAGCAATCAAGCCAATAACCGTTATATACGCGATGATAGCAATGGTTTTATTTTCTTCAGGCGATGTTTCTTCAGGCTGAGGGTTGTCAATTACTGGGTTTTCTTCCATGGTGTTATAGGGTTAGGTTAATTACACAAGATATGGATTTCCGGGACATTAGAAATGAATTGTAAGCTTAATCACAAAAAAGAATAACCAAGACTTTTAAAATTGCTTAAATTCATATTGCAAATTGTAGATATGTCTGACTATTACGTTACACCCAAATATATGTCCATCCCCAAGATATTTCGCAAGGATGCTACCGGAGGGTACTTCGAGACATGCATTTCATGTGAATGCAATTTGTTCGAAGAGGAAGTAGATTACCTAATTGAAAAGGCCTTAAAGCCTTACGATGGACTAAATAGCTATTCCACGGTATTTGAATATGCTATCTGCTGGGCTTGTTCTGAGAAAATGCGCATGACCTTGTCACAAGAGTCAAAGGCCAATATTGCCAAATATTTCGATCAGCACCTGGATTTAGAGGAACGTCGCAAGCGATTTGAAGAAACACCCTTGGATGTTGAACGGTGGTTGGGTACATGCGCCATCAGCCATGCCCCGGTATCGGAATTAAAGGAGTTCCAGATCTACGGACATTTTCAGGGTAGTGATATGATCTTCCACCACTACCCCTTTACCCTAAGCGGTCAGGTGATGGACGAGCTGATCCATTTGATCTCCAACAAGACCTTGGATGACCTCCAAAATTTCACAGACCAGCTTACCAGCGGACCTCCGGAATTTGCCGATCTGCTGAAATCAGGCCCACGGGTTTTTATTTGACCTCCCCCCAGCCCCCTCGGAGAGGGGGACAATGCTTTCCTCTTTACCGAGCCTGTTTGTGCTCCGGGTTGATTCGAATTTTTTCATGGGGTCCCCCGCCCACCCAATTTTAAATTATGACCTGAGGGTCTCTGTAGTTGAAATTGGCAAAAATTTCTTAATGGTAGAACTTTTAAGTGGGAGTTGGATCTGAAACCCAAAGAAGGATTTAATGTTGGGTTATCAAGTGAAGTATCCTAAACCTTAAAAAGTACTATTGGAGTAAATAATGGAATGTCAGGTCTTTAGGTTTTTGCTGTTGTCCGTTCACCCTTGCGAATGGCTCTTGGGCGAGGTACTTTCATAAGCCAATACTTTTGCTTAGTTTGCTTTGCGATCAACTTCCTACGTATTATGTTTAAAAATTTTACCAACTCTGATCTAACCAAAGGACCAACAAATTTCGGCATATTGCTTTTGCGCATATTCAGCGGGATTTTCATTATGACCCATGGGGTGCCCAAACTTATGAGGATAGCCCAAGGGGACATGGGTTTTGGCGATCCCATAGGTATAGGCTCCGAGCTTTCGTTGGTGTTAGTGGCCTTTGCGGAAGGCATCTGCGGTTTTTTAGTGATTTTGGGCTTAGGGACCCGCTATGCGGCGTTGGTTTTGATCATTGCCATGGCAGTGGCAGGTTTTATCCATCACGCTGCGGATCCTTTTGGAACCAAAGAAAAAGCATTCTTATTTCTGTTGATATTTGTGGTATTGCTGGTAACCGGAGGTGGGAAATACTCGTTAGACCAGAAGTTATTTAATAAACGGTAATTTGACGGTTGACGTACTTTTACTCGAAATCCCCAGACACATCTAATTTCGGGCTGGGGTTTCATCTTAGTCCGTTGAATAATTACCATAAGTGGAAGCCTCCTAGCAGAAGATTAGCCATTAGCGTCGGCCGGATCTGAGACGTTAACAGGGGTGCCCCCCCCCCCCCCCCCAAAAAAAAAATATTATTCTTGAATTTCTCCCTGATAAAAAGGGAAAAAAATATTAAAAAATTTT
>CAJIBY010000053.1_pt1 | contig 9555 bp, 12 predicted proteins | sample 9199461 | NCBI WGS metagenome assembly CAJIBY01 (sample SAMEA7708316, study PRJEB35096) | sediment metagenome | biome: marine neritic benthic zone biome [ENVO:01000025]; feature: sediment [ENVO:00002007]; material: shallow marine sediment [ENVO:03000034] sea grass bed [ENVO_01000059] ... | reverse complement strand
GCTGGCAGTTGATTCCCGCTTTTCATTACCAGGGATTTGCTGACAGTATAAGTAATACGGTATATTCTCTGGGGGTATTGAAGCAAGCGGGTATTGCAGACCTTTATGGGGCAGCAGCCTTTTCAAATATCAACCGTGAAGACCAAACCCAATGGACGCTGGGAGTAACTTTATATCCCCTGGCAAACCTTAATTTTTACGTGCAAACCTATTATACCTTGCATGATCAGCTAGATCAGCAAAATAATATTTTCTTTCACAAAGTAGGGGGGAGGATCACTTCCAAAACCTGGCTGGAGGGTTTTGCAGCCTGGGGAGATATGTACAATTTCAGCGAGATGGACGCTTTTTATGTATATAATATTCCCCATCTCATTGAGAGCAAAGCCGGAATAAACCTTATCAGGGTGATCAACCATCGGCATAAGTTGATGGTGGGGTACCTGCTGGAGGACAAATCGGTGCCAGATACTGGGGGTAATTTTAAGCATCACACCATTTTTGCAGGATTGAATTTTCGATTATGAAATATAGCCATAAGTTAATACTTAGGTTTGCCCTGTTAGTGGGGCTACTGAAAATTTGTTATGTGCCGCTTCATTCCCAATCCTGGGAACTGGAGATGCGTGCCTTTCAACAAAGCTATGAGGCAGAAGCCGACAGTAATTTTAGCGAAGCGATCGAACACCTAGTCAAGATTTACCAAGATCAATCCTATGAACTGAATCTGCGACTGGGATGGTTATATTATCTGAACGGGGATTATCCCAGGTCTTTAAATTACTACCACCGGGCCATGGATTTACTGCCTTATGCTGTTGAGGCAAAATTGGGTTATGTGCTGCCACAGTCTGCTATGGGGAATTGGGATGAAGTGATAAACATCTACCAAGAAATACTGAAAGCTGATCCCCATAATACCCTGGTTAACTATCGTATGGGTGCCATTTACTATCAAAGACAAGACTATCAGTTGGCCTTTCAATTCTTGGAAAAAGTAGTAAATTTTTATCCGTTTGATTTTGACAGCGTGATTTTACTGGCCTGGACCAACTACCGTTTAGGCAAATATCGGGAAGCTAAAGTGTTATTTGAGAAGGCTTTGATGATCGTGCCTGAAAATCCATCGGCCATTGAAGGACTGGGATTGATTGAGTAATCCTGATAGGCTCCACGCAGCCCAATATAATCGCCTGGCAAAGGCCAACGTCGATTTCCTGGTGTTCCTCTTTCACTTTTGTGGTGTACCCCTGACTTTTCAAGGCCTGTATCCCTTAACTTTGGGTCTTTATGACCACAGATTTTTACCACGGTACCTCCAAAAGATCGGCGTCTGCCATTCTAAGACAAGGATTTAATCTACGTCGGCAGGTGTGGGGTAGAGGTTGGGGCAATGGCGTTTATCTGAGCGGTACCGCCAATTTCACCACCACCTGGGGACCTGTGCTTTTACGTTGTCAAATAAAGCCCGGTACCCGCATATTATGGCATGATTCCTACGAGGTAAAGGTGATCAACTATCTTAAGAAGGAGTTTAAGTACGACATTTCCAGACCGGATTTTTGGAAGCATATCCCGGCCAACAAGCAACTAACCAAAAATGAACTGATCAATCTGTGGAGATACTTAACTGAGAAATGTTATCAGCATCCCAACCGGTTTAAAAAAGGAACCTATGAGCATCTGGCCAAAAATTATTCCCGTATCTATCAGCAGTTGCGGCTACATCAATTCCATGGGGTAGGGAATCGAGATCCGCGCTGGCCTGAGGTTTTGGTGTTTAATCCTTCCCATGTAATTCCCCTATCGGCCCACCAATGGAATAGTAATTCAGAAACCCTATCACACTCAATTGAATTGTAATTGTGATAAAACACTACTATATTAATTCGCTGATAATCAATTATTAATATTCCATTAGTTCCGGAATGAAACAGGGTAGAACCAAGCGAATCCAGACCTTATTTAATGTGATCACGGTATTGATCATTACCGCTAGTTTGATCGTCGCCGCCATCTGGATGGTCGATCCGGAACGTTGGAATTTTGAGCCATTACTGGTATTGCTGGGGCTGTTATATGCGGCAGTGCCTTTGTTAGGGCAATGGTTGGTAAAGCGGCTCAACACGAGTTTACGCAGGGAAGAAATGACCATGCCCTATACCCTGGCGTATGGTTATTTAACCAATTATCTGGCGCCGGTAGTGAGGGGACTGCGGAAAGAACTGGATCAACCGGACAAGCTGAAGTTTTACGTATATCTTCCAGATGATCTGGACGAGTTGAGGGAGTCTAACATCTCTGAAACCATTACAGAATTACAAAACAAGAAGTATACTGTAGACACCGTGGAGTTGGAGTTTCCTGGTGAAAAAAGGAAAAAGGACTATCGAACTGCAAAAAGGACCATAAATAATCAAGAGGAAATAAAGTACTTTGATTTCCCCACCACATTACTAGGGCTGGAACCGGCTATTGATTTTAAGTTGGAAACCAAAGAGGGCCAATCACCGGCGTCGCAAAAAATGGAGATTGGCAAACAATATATAGATGACTTCGACGATCAACTGACCGCCATGCTCAAGTTCAAAAAGTACCACGCCATCAGGGATAATATTAAGATAGTCTCAGGAAGAGGGGTAAATTTTTTGGACCAGGAATAGACTGTTGGAAGAGGATCACCGTTTTCTGTAGACCCTGAAATGGGGATGGACCAACTCGAAATCCTTAAGATCCGAGGGCAGTATTTCATGTTTCCCCAAAACCAAGTAGCCGCCGGTTTCCAGCCTGTTCCCAATTTGCCCATAAACCTGTAGTTGAACTTTGCTATTAAAATACATGGCTACTAAGTTCCTGCATAAGATCAGCTTAAAAGATCCCTTTGGGCAGTTAGTCCTTATATCTTGTTGCAGGAATTCCACATGCTTTTTGTATGCCGTTTTCAGGCAAAATACCTTTCCCTTTGATTCAAAGGCCGCTTGTTTCCATTCCTCCGGTAATTCACGCAATGAACTATTTTGATAGCAGCCTTTTTTGGCCTTTTTCAGCAAAGCACCATTTACGTCAGTAGCTACTATGTGAATTTGTGATTCAGGCTTAATCCGGCTCAGTACAAAAGTACTAATCAAAGCTAAGGTGTAAGGTTCTTCTCCTGAGCAACAACCTGCCGACCATACTCCGAAAGGTGTGCCATCTTTTATAGACTCCACTAGATCTGGAAGAATCTCATCTTTGATATAATCATAGACATCATGATCCCGATAAAACCTGGAGATGGTAATATCACAGCAGGCATCCAGTGCCTTCCATTCTCCGGGGTTATCTTGAAGATATTGCCAATACTCCTCAAAACCTGCCAACTCTAAACCTCTTATTCTCCGCTTAATGCGCTTACAGACCTGATTTTTCACTTTGCGGTAGCCCGCCCAGCGTCGATTCAATACAGGTAGTGCCTTTTGCAGAAATGCTTTGCAATCCATACCAGAACCCAATCAAAAACTCAATCAATAACTACTGGTCGTAACATATGCTACGACCAGTAGAGTCAATTATAATCTTTCTTCTTCCAGAACCCCTCCATTATCCTCGTCATGATGTTTATGGTGATCATGATGGCGATCATGTATGTGATGATGGTGCCCATGATGATGCCAGCGTTGCTGATGCCATTCACGTACTTTTTCCGGTCCTATGGTGGCGTACAGGCTGCCATAGCTCAGCAGCAGTGCTATAAAGAAGGTAATTGCTTTGTTTCTTCTATTCATGACTATTGGTTTTCAGGTTGAACATCTTCGCCGGGGTGTCTTCCGCATCTGCGGCCCCAGCGGGACTTGAATTCATTATACTCTTCATCGCTCATGGTGCGGATCTTATCCGCATAAGCCCAACCACCTGGTCCCCGGTAGCGCCTGCGGCCAAAGAAGCGGAACAATAGCCCGATCAGCAGTAACACTGCCAATACTTTCAAGATAAAGAAAGGGGCAAAAAACAAGGCTGCCCCTATAATTAGGCCGCCAAGGATAGGTTTTAATATTTGAACATTCATTTTCCTCAATTTTAGTTATGTAATAGCTTTCATTGAGGTAGACGGGTGAAGGAAGATTTTACCTTAAGTGACACTAAAAAATATTATATACCAATATTATATACCATGGATTAATAGTTAGTTATCCTCTGATTTTTCAATGGGTTCGCAACGTTTTTTCCACTCCTCCTTTAGTTTTTTTTTTTCTTCAGGAGTCATTTTTTGCTACCTGCTTCGCCATTTCGCTCTGGCGCCACTCCAGGGAGGACCTCCGGGACCGGGTTTAAATCCACCTAACAAGATCTTGCTCAACACCAATAAAGCCATGGCTTGCCAATAACTTAAGGCAGGCGCCTTGAAAACCGGTACCACCGCAAAATTCCATAACCACATAACCAGGGCCGACAGCCCAAACAGCGCGATTATTATGAATGCCGCTATTCCTATTCCTTTACGCTTGTTCATATGCTTCAATTTAAAATTTTTGTCTTTTATAAATCATCATAAAGTGCCTGTAACCTTTTCCTTAAGTGCTTCACCGCATATTGCTTTCGAGAAATTATTGTTTTGATATTTTCACCACTCTCTTCGGCGATTTCCCTTAAAGTTTTGCCTTCCATCTCATTTTTTATGAAGGCCGCCTGCTGACTATCGGGAAGTTCGCTCAGGGCAGCGTTGAACTCCTGCCAAAAAACTTCCTTAAAAAGTGCATCTTCAGGGGATTGGGTGGTTCCCAACAGGATATCTCTGAACTCAGCCCCCAGCTCATCATCAAAAAGCATGTCCTCGTAAAGTGCAGGGGAGGTTTTGCGATAGCGGTCAATAATTTGATTGCGTGCCACTCGAAACAGCCAGCCGCTAATGCTTTGCAATTCATCAAGGTCCACCAGGCGGCTTAATTGGAACCAAACCTCCTGCAGGATATCTTCTGCTTCCTCCGGGGAATTTACGCGGTTGCGAATAAACCCATACAAGCGGTCACCATAGCGCTTAATGGAGTCGAGCAATTTTGGGCGGTCAGCTGCCATAGCAGGGAATATAGGAAATACTTGTTTATGCTGTTGCGGCTGCCCACCTCAATAAGAGCAGGAAGTATTCGTTTTCTGATGGACTGGGTTTACATGGCATATAATTCATGGGCCCTCTTATTGGTTATTGTATATCTGTTGATATTTGAAGTATTTCACTTGTCATCCTGTGTTCAGGCAATTTTTATGGCCTCTATCGATAAAAGAGGCTGCAATAAATTGGCAGCACCGGAATGTTCGTAGATTTTTCCATTCAATACCTTATTGATATTTACTCCACTTACTTTTATTTGCTTGAAAGTGGGCTTTATGCCTAACCACTCACCGGAATGAGTACCTGACATGGTATAACTGGTTGCTACCCAATCCCCCTCACCAATCTGCTGATGGATCGCCATCATCAAATCTGGATAGGTATTTCTGACTCCTTCCACGTGTTTTTTGGCGCCTTCAATACCCAATTCATAGCGAACATTATCAAAAATTTCAGTATAACTTTCAGCAATGTAATCAGTGATTTCTGTGGTATTACCGGTATTAATTACCTCCTCTATATATTTTCTTACAATTTCCTTATTTGTTTGGACAGTATCCATGCTATCAACTCATCAATGAAGTTATTTCAAAAACTCTTAACTCCCTGGATATCTCATGTTTAAGGCTTCCAGTTCTTTCATAACCCGTTTGGCCACCAAGTAGTTACGGTACCATTTTTGATCTGATGGTATGATTTGCCAGGGAATTTTAGGGCCGCAGCGTTTAAAGATCTCCTGGTATACCTTTATATATGCCTTTCGGTTTTTTTGTTCTTTGGTATCTGCGACATCATATTTCCACTTTCTGCGAGGATCTGTAATTCTTTGCTTCAGTTTTTCTGATTGTATATCCTCTGACAAATGCAGAAAGAACTTTAGTATTATAGTATTGTTGGTAATCAAATGTTGCTCAAAGTTATTGATGTAGTTGAATCGATGTTCGATTATTTCCAGATCATGAGTTCCGTGCACCGTGGGCACCAGAATATCTTCATAATGTGAACGGTTGAAGATTTGGATCATGCCTTTGGCCGGTAAATGAGGGTAAATGCGCCATAAAAAACCATGCATGCGTTCCACCTCGTTAGGTTTCTTAAAAGACTTAACGTTACAGCCCATGGGGTTAATACAAGAAAAGACATGTCTGATGGTGCTGTCTTTACCGGCTGCATCCAAACCCTGAAGGACGATTAGCATGCTGTGTTCGCTGTTGGCGTATAGGAGCCTTTGCAACTCGAACAGTCGAGATTGGATCTGAGCAAGTTCCTGTTTAATCTGCGCGGCATCCACATCTTTTGGCGCACTGGTGGAGTATTCCTTTAATCGATACATATCCTTAGTATTGGTTGTCTTATACAGTTCGCTCTTATAAACTAAAACCTAAATTCAGGATAATCAAGTACTCACTGGTATTCAAGTGTGCAACTTAAAATTATTTTAGGAAGGTGGTTTTGTTTAAAATATTTCCTCATAATGAGGATGTGGAATAATCATCAAATAATTATGACCACCAGGGTAAAAACCAGTGAATGGATCAGAAAGGTAGTATTCGTAGCCGCGCCCTTTATTTCTGCGGCAATTTTGCTGTTTGCTGAACTGGATGATCAACAACCCGCAGCTACTTACACGCTGGCAGTAGCGGTACTCATGGCCTTGTGGTGGATCACCGAGGTGGTGCCATTAGCGATTACCTCATTACTACCGGTATTGCTTTTTCCCGCCCTGGGCATTATGAGGGGCATAGAGGTTTCCGCGACATACTTCAATCATGTGATCTTCTTGTTTATGGGAGGGTTTTTGGTAGCCTTGGCCATCCAGAAATGGAACTTACACCGACGTATCGCACTCTATATTTTAAGGAAAATCGGTGTTAGCTCGGGACGTATTTTATTGGGCTTCATGTTTACTTCCGCTTTTTTGTCCATGTGGATCTCTAATACCGCCACCGCCATGCTTATGATGCCCATTTTGCTGGCCATCATCTATAAAATGGAGGAGAAACACGGCCCAGAACGTGTAAAAAAAATATCGGTGGGGTTGCTGTTATCCATAGCCTATGGGTGTTCCATTGGAGGTATTGCCACATTAGTGGGTACTCCTCCCAATTTGTCATTCGTAAGGATCTTCCAGATATACTTTCCACAGGCTCCAGAGATATCTTTTGCAGGCTGGTTTTTTTACGCTTTTCCTATAACCGTGATCATGTTTCTGGTGGTTTGGTTGTACCTCTATTTCCTGTATCTAAAGCAGGATCCTAAGGTAAGCCCCTTAGACAGCCGGGAGATTGTGAAAGACACTCAGGCATTAGGCCCCATGAGCTATGAGGAAAAGGTGCTCTCTGGCATCTTTGTACTGTTGGCGCTGTTGTGGTTTTTCCGATCTGATATTGAGCTTGGCTCCATAGTCATACCAGGTTGGTCCAACTTGTTTGCCTACCCCCAATATTTTAATGACGGCACGGTAGCCATTTTCATAGCCATAGTCTTGTTCCTGATCCCTTCTAAACAGCAGCGGGGTAAATATCTGATGGATTGGAAAACCGCCGAGGATCTGCCCTGGGAGGTGATCTTGTTGTTTGGAGGAGGATTTGCCTTGGCCAGTGGTTTTAAAGAATCCGGATTGTCACAGTGGTTTGGCGAACAATTAGTATGGTTGAAGGATGTTCATCCTGTTATCATTATTGTCTCTATTGCCTTTATGATCACCTTCCTAACAGAGATAACTTCTAATACCGCCACCGTGGAAACTATACTGCCGGTGTTGGCGGGATTGTCGGTTAGTATCGAGACCAATCCCCTGTTGTTTATGCTGCCGGCTACCATTGCCGGTTCACTAGCATTCATGTTACCGGTGGCTACTCCTCCCAATGCTATTGTATTTGGTTCTAAGCGATTGAGCATCCTGCAGATGGCTCGAGCTGGCTTTGCGCTGAACATAATAGGGGTAGTGGTGGTGACCGTGCTGACCTATTTTCTGGCGGTGGCGGTCTTTAATATTGATACCGGTGTGTTCCCGGAATGGGCACGAATATAATTGAAAGATTAATACCATTAAGAATCTTGGAAGATTTGAATGTGCAGTCTCAATAGTATGGTTTCGAACTCTGTTAATTGGGCATAAAAGGATTGAAGGCCGATCTTGTTTGGTGCATAGTACTATTCGTAAATAGAGAATAGTGGGGGATTCCCCCCAATCCCTTCCCTTAATCTTTTTTAAAGAACCCTAAATTGATAGACTCCGGATTCCGAGCTGTTTCCATGCTCATCTTTGGTGGTAACACTCCAATAATAGATACTGTCCGAAGCCACCTGGACAACGGACATGCTTTCCTGTAAATCACTTGATAAGATTGCTGGCGGATCGGTAGTACCAAAATAGAGGTCATAGGCGCTAATGTCATTGTCGACATCGCTTCCATGCCAATCCAGGGTGATCTCACCAGATGAAGAATTGATGATTTCCGCCATAGCAGGACTAATGATTTCTGCTGGAAAGGGAGCATAGGATAGCACTCCATCACCTGCATTGTAAAATTTCCAAGTTTCACTTTCGGCAACTGCGCTGACGGTATTCGATCGTGATACCACATACCAAGCATAGGGCGTCGCCCGGGACAATACTATGGGGATCTCGTTTTGGGAAGAACTGTAAACTTCCTCTTCGGAGCTGGATAAGTTTTTTAGAATTAAGTCATAGCTATCGGTATTTTCAGCGGTTTCCCATTCAAACAACACCGTACTTTCGGTGGCCGTTATGTCAGTTCCTTCATTGCATTCAGAATTCTCATAAGGGAATATCAATTGGGCAGCTATGGGATCAGACAGGTTTGGCAATGGTTCTTCATCCTGCTGTTTACAACTCAGCAGAGCTAAACACGCTACAATAATCACTAATGACTTATTCATTTCTTAACGATTTTGAATGTCTTATGAGTACTTTGTTGCACCATTTTTAAGAAGTACACCCCATTTGCTAAAGCGGAAGCATCAAGGTTTACTACTCCTTTCTGCACCTGATATAATTCTGATCTGATTAAGATTCCAGATGAGGAGTAGATACTAAGTTGAATTAATTCTGTTTGATAGCCTCCTAAATTAATGTTTAGGTTTTTCTGAAAGGGATTAGGCCATAAAAGAATCTCATCAGATATATAGATGACCTCTTCGAAAATGCCTTGACAATCGGCTTCAGTTTTAATTCTAATAACATTTTTACCTTTTTCTAGAGATAGATAAATTGAATCCTGGTCGGTTTCAAAGACCAACCCATTAAAATCAACCAAATAGTGCAAGGCGCCGGACATTTGAAATCCAATGCGACCACCATCGATGCCTCCAATAGATATAACCTCCAAGTCTTCAGGTTCGGTGATAACCAGCGTATAACATTGTTCGTAGTCATGAATTGTTTCTATGGTGAAACAAAGCTCATAATTCCCAGCGCGGATATTTCGCATTTCCAGGTTATT
>CAJIBY010000212.1_pt1 | contig 9559 bp, 10 predicted proteins | sample 9199461 | NCBI WGS metagenome assembly CAJIBY01 (sample SAMEA7708316, study PRJEB35096) | sediment metagenome | biome: marine neritic benthic zone biome [ENVO:01000025]; feature: sediment [ENVO:00002007]; material: shallow marine sediment [ENVO:03000034] sea grass bed [ENVO_01000059] ... | reverse complement strand
GCTAGCGCAGCAGAAAGTGAACGGGCACACTCGGGGTCGGGCGGTAGCTTTTGATTTGAATCATGAAAACGAAGTAAGCCGACTTATTGAGGAGGCCACTTTGGTAATCTCTTTGTTGCCCGCCAGACTCCATCCCAAAGTAGGCAGAATTTGCCTGCAACTTGGAAAGAGTTTATTAACTGCTTCTTATGTATCACCGCAAATGCAGGAGTTACATGAAGATGTAGTGAGCCGTGGTCTGCTATTCTTAAATGAGTGCGGATTGGACCCCGGCCTTGATCATATGACGGCCATGTCAGCGCTGAATAAAGTAAGAGAGGTTCCGGAAGCAAAGATCCGAAGTTTCATTTCATATACCGGAGGCTTGATGGCCCCTGAGTCGGACGACAACCCATGGAATTATAAATTCACCTGGAATCCTAGAAACGTGGTGCTGGCAGGCAAGGAAACGGCCCAATTTATCCGCAATGGAAGATATAAGTATATTCCCTACCACCGGCTTTTTACCCGACTGGAAAAGGTCCAGGTTGAAGGGTATGGAGAGTTTGAAGGTTATGCCAACCGCGATTCATTGAAGTACCGGCAGCTTTACGGACTGCAAGATGTATCAACCATGATCCGTGGAACCCTGCGACGTCCGGGCTTTTGTGAGGCTTGGAATGTTTTTGTTCAATTGGGCCTTACCGACGATTCCTATGGTTTAAAGGACCTTTCTAATATGACATACAGGGATTTTATCAATACTTTCCTGTATTTCCATCCCCATAAATCGGTGGAAGAAAAACTGTGTGATTACCTGGATCTACCACCTACAGGTGACATAATGAATAAGCTTCAATGGCTGGGAATCTTTGAAAATGTTCCGGTGGCCCTCCAACAAGGTAGCCCCGCGGATATCCTACAACATATTTTAGAATCTAAATGGCATCTGGGTTCTCAGGACAAGGACATGATTGTAATGCAACATCAATTGGGTTACCTGGAATCCGGACTGGAGACCACTTTGAGCATGTCATTGGTTTCCAAAGGTGATGATACCCAAAATACTGCCATGTCCAAGACAGTGGGGTGGCCGTTAGCTATTGCCGCTAAATTGATACTCACCGGTAAGATTCAAGACACCGGTGTAAAAGTTCCCCTAACGGAACAGTATTATGCACCTATCTTACATGAGCTGCAGCATTTAGGGGTGCAGTTTATTGAAAAAGAGCTCTAATTGTTGGCCTCAAAGCCATGATCGACCTGGAGATTATTACCGGCAGCCGCTTCAACGGCTAGCTGGTCACAGCGTTCGTTTAGAGGATTCCCATCATGGCCTTTCACCCATTTGAAAGACACCTTGTGACGGCGAAAAACCATTATAAAATCCTTCCAAAGGTCCGGGTTTTTTTTTCCTTTAAAATTTTTTTTCTCCCAGTTCCACAGCCACCCTTTTTCCACAGCGTCAACTACATATTTGGAATCCGAGTAAATCGTGACTCTGTGGCCAGTTCCTTTTAGAGCCTCCAATCCCCTGATTACCGCCAACAATTCCATACGGTTATTAGTGGTGAGGCGGAAACCCTCCGAAAGTTCTTTTCTATGCTGTTTATACAACAACACGGTGCCATAGCCCCCGGGGCCCGGATTACCACTACTTGCTCCGTCGGTATAAATGGTGATCATATAACGAATAGATTATTCTTGATGAGTTTGATGGCAATTGCCAACAAAATTATACCAAATACTTTGCGCAAGATATTAAACCCTCCTGTTCCTAATTTTTTCTCCAACCAACCCGATGATTTTAAAATTAAATAGACGAACAATAAATTGAACGCGATCCCCACTAAGATATTATATACCGAGAACTCGGCTCGCAACGCTAAAATGGTAGTCATGGTGCCTGCTCCGGCAATAATGGGAAAAGCTAGAGGCACAATGGAGGCTGAATCAGATTCGTCGGGGTCTACTTTGAAAATCCTCACACCTAGGATCATTTCCATCCCTAAAATAAACATTACCAGTCCACCGGCTACCGCGAAAGATTCAATGTCAAGTCCAAACAGCGAAAGTATGGACTGGCCCAGGAAAAGAAAAATGATCATTATGATCCCCGACACCAGGGTGGCTTTTTCCGACTGGATGTGTCCTGCCCTTTTTTTTAGATCGATTACCACAGGTATAGATCCCAGAATATCGATTACCGAGAAAAGAATAAGGGTTACTGAAAGAATGTCTTTAAAATTTAGCATGCCGATTAAATTTCCGCAAAGCTAGAAAAAGTGTTTACGGCGGCAAAACTTTAAAGGCTCAATATCTCATTTTACTCCACAATTTTTGCAAGGCCTTGATATGTTTTACCCGCAGGGCTGGGAAGTTGGCCAGGCGCAATGTGGTATTCTTTAAATCTCCATACCCACGGCCTATCTCAATTTCATGTTCCTTACTACCGTCAATAATGCTTTGAACTTGCCGAGGATCGCCCTTTAGTACAATTACCGTATGGGATCGCACCTCTGGATTATCTATTAAATGATCCAATGTGTTAAGTGTATGCAGGTAGTCCATCCACTTATTATATCGGAGTTCCACTTTTGTTTGAGTACTCTTAATGGACTGAGTCTTCTTCAGTACTTTATTCAATAAGTAGATGTTTAGAACATTAGGAGTATGGGTTGTCTGGTGGCTCTTCATGTGAAAATCCAAATGCAGCAGGCTATTGTAGTGCTGGTGATCTCCAATTTCCTCAGCCCTTTGCAGGCAACGGGGCGAGCAGATCAGCAATCCCATTCCCGCGGGTAAACCCAGACATTTCTGTACAGAAGCAAACCAAACATCCCCAAATTCCCAGGGCAAGTCAATTCCTCCTAGAGAGGAGGTCACGTCAATTGCGATAAGAGGCTCGGGGAATTCCTCCCGCATCAATTGTAGATTGCCAGCAGAGACCTGGGTGCCATTTGAGGTTTCATTTTGGGTTATGGCTATCAGGTCTGCCCCATGCGATGCTGGTAAAAGATCGGGGGACAGTACCACATTGCAGTCAAATACAACCTCTTGAGATTTTGGTTTTAATTTCCGAGTGTACTGATACCATTTCCGGCCGAATGCGCCATTGAATAAATGCGCGCTTTTGGATACCACTAGAGATTGGGCTATGATCTCCCAGCATTCGGTAGCCGAGGAAGTAAAATAACAATGATAATCACCAGGGATCCTCAAGTTCTCTCGCAGCAAAGTTTGGGTTTGGCTCATCAGCGCTTCGAATTTCGCACTGCGGTGGTTGATGCTTAAGTAACCTTCAGCATAGGCCTTTGTTACCCATTTTGGCACCTGGCGATACACCTGAGAGGGCCCGGGGTAGAAACTGATCATGATCCTGAATTCACAAAATGCTTTATTGCCAACAGATAACTTCCCAAGCCAAAACCAGCTATGATCCCCAGGCAGTTCTTACTGATCAGGCTTTGGTGTCGAAATGACTCCCGGGCATGTATATTGGAAATATGTACTTCTATGACCGGCGTTTGAATAGCTGCAATGGCGTCGGCAATAGCTACGGAAGTATGGGTGTACCCTCCGGCATTTAAGATGATACCGTCTATTTCAAACCCTACTTGATGCAACTTGTCAATTAACTCTCCCTCTACGTTGGATTGAAAATAGTCTATGTCTACCTGGGGCCACTGCTTTCTCATTTCCTCCAAATAAGATTCAAAATGTTGATCACCATATATACTTTTTTCCCGCACTCCCAGGAGATTTAGATTGGGTCCATTTATGATGATGAGCTTCATGCGGTTAAATATAAAAGATATAAATCAATTTTAGCCACCTTAATATTATCTTTGGTTGTGGCCCAAAGCATTACCTGGACGGAAATCATTAAGCGCTTTGAGAATTATTTGAAGCTGGAAAGATCCTTATCGGAGAACTCTGTGGCTGCCTATATAGCGGACATTACCAAGTTAAAGCAATTTGCACAGCAACAACCATCACCATTAACGGTTACCCGGATCGGTACTGTTGATTTACAGAATTTTTTAGTATTTCTGAATGATTTGGGCATACAACCCCGGTCGCAGGCCCGCATAATATCAGGTATTAAGGCTTTCTTCAAGTTTCTTTTGTTTGACGAAATTAGGGAACTTGATCCGGCTGCCTTACTGGAAGGGCCCAAACTGGGCCGGCGTTTGCCGGATACTCTTAGTTATGAAGAGATTGAGAAGATCATTCAAGCCATTGATCATTCCACGCCGCAGGGAGCTCGTGACCGGGCGGTGGTGGAGACCCTGTATAGTTCGGGTTTGAGGGTTAGCGAATTGAGGGGATTAAAAAATGGAGACATTCATTTCGATGTGGGTTTTCTGCGTATCAGGGGAAAAGGCAACAAAGAGCGGTTGGTCCCCATAGGAACTTCTGCCATGAAATATTTAAAGATCTACATAGATCAGGTGAGGAGCAGCCTTGCGATCAAGTCCGGATTTGAAACCACCGTATTTCTGAATTTAAGAGGATCCAAATTATCCAGAGTCTCGGTATTCAATTTAATTAAAGATTTGGTGGCTAAGGCCGGGTTAACCAAGAACGTAAGCCCGCACACTTTCCGGCATAGTTTTGCTACTCATTTGATCGAAGGAGGAGCTGATTTAAGAGCGGTTCAACAAATGTTAGGGCATGAATCCATTACTACTACCGAAATATATACACACCTGGATCGGGACTACCTTCGTCAGGTCATAACAGAATTTCATCCCCGAAGTTAGGCTCCTCCAAAGATGATATCTTTAATTCGAAATCACCCAAAATTTGTGTAGTATTGCAAAACCTCGAAGATGACCTAAAAAGGGTGATATTCAATAATCACATTTGTTATGACTGAAATAAAAGTAAATAGTAAAGTCAGTGTTCACTATACAGGTAGATTAGCTGACGGACAAGTATTTGATTCCTCAGATGGCAGGGAACCGTTGACCTTTACCGTTGGAGCAGGTCAACTGATCAAAGGATTTGAAGATGGCGTAATGGGGATGAAAGTCAATGAGTCAAAAACCCTAAACATCTCCTCTGAAGAAGCTTACGGACCGAGGCGGGAAGAGTTGATTCAAGTAATCGAAAAGGCCATGTTACCAAAAGACCTGGAACCCCAGGTTGGACAGAAATTGGCTTCGCAAGGAACCGATGGCCGGCAAATGGTAGTCAATGTTACAGCCGTAGATGAAGCTACCATTACCATCGATGGCAATCACGAACTAGCTGGAAAAGATCTGATCTTTGATATTGAAGTGGTATCGGTTCAATAACTTAGAATCCAATAAAAAAGCCGGAAATAATTAAATTTCCGGCTCTATTTATACCCGATTAGGGTTATAACTCACACACCTGTTTAACAATTAAAGACGGTCAAAAAGTTGATCTACATAACGTGAGATAACATACACGATTCCAATAGTTACCAGAGAACAACCGACAAATAATCCTAGAAATACTCCTAACATAGCCTCTGTGTTTTGTTAAACGCATATCTAATATCTCAATTTACCATAGAACAATCTATCTTAATTCTGGATGTTCCTATCATATGTAAGTTTTATATGGTCTGAGATAAATACGGTTACAACGTATATTTAGATAATAACACCTTATATTAAAAAATCACAATTTTATTTGCAGCTGAAACTTAAATCGGGTCTTTTTAGGGCCGTTTATGCGTTCCAATCCAGATCCTATGAAGTCTTGATGCAGGTAGTTTAATTGGGAAATCCTTAACCATATGGTAAACAGCGGAGGTAATTTTGCGTTGAGCAACAGGTACCAGGAGGACCCTACACCACTATACGAGGGTAGTGAAAAGCTGTGCAATATGTCTTTTTCATAGATGAACTGGCGGTTTTCAAAATCATCGGTATCAAAATAAGTGACCCCCAGTGTGGTGTTAATAGTGGAAGCACGAAAGGTTGCCTCCAACCCTAGTAATGCCCCTTTAGTGATTCCAGATTCGCGGGTAATGCTCCATTGCATCCTGCCTTTCAATTCCCACATTGAATTTTCGGCCCATTTCCCCTTGATCAAAACATGATATTTTCTTTGATGGATTAAATGGTTAATAACCGAATTGAGGCCCTGCTGGTTTACTCGCTTAAAGCGGGTCCTCCACTGGACCTCCAGCTGACTATTTTTAGAAGGGGAATACTCTGCTCTCAATAAACCCAAGGTTCCCCAGGAAGGGCTATCCACCTGTGCTTTCAACCAAGGGAATCGGTGCAGGTCGAAGGAGGCGCTGAACCGCCACCAGGACGAAGGCACATATTGCACTGTCCAATTAAGACCTTGTTCGTTCTGATTATGGGCATTCAAACCCACAGAACCAGGGTAAATAGCATGAAAACTCCGACTGAAACCCCGTAATTTAAGAGCCACGGAGATCTGATTACTAAGACTGGATAGAACTCCCGCATAGAGTGCATTGCCGCCGCTTTTTGATCGAGCCCATTGTATGAACCAAAGAAAGTTATTTCCTTGCCCGTCGAGATTGACGGCGATGTTGGCATTATTGCTCCCACGGAAATGGAAGGAGTTATAACGACGAAGTCGGGGAACTATGGGCCATCTTAGATTCCAATATATAGTGCTGAGTCCAAGGTTAAGGTATTTAGTTATGGCAATACCTACTCGTGCCCCCAAAGCAGTATTGGGTAGTTGACCTCTTTTTGATTCCTCCAAAGAAGTGCGATGCAATCCGCTGGTTACCAGGGAACTGATTAGTACTTCTTCTGTACTACTCTGGTTGTTAGCATCGAGCTGGTTTTTTGAAAAAAAACAGGATAGCTTAAATTTGCTCCAGGCCATTTCCATTGCCGCCCCCCGGTTAAAAGAATGCTCAGTAATTGCGGTATGAGGATAGAATCCACCATGCATATTCATTCCGCCGGTTATTCCCCTATGCCGTAAGTTAAATCCACGGCCATAAATTAAACCTTGATCCCACTGACCCTGGAAATCGCCGATAATGAGTCGTTTGATAAGCCCTTTGTTTTCAAGCATCACATGAAACGACCAGAAATCAAAGAACCGCTGATTTCCCTTCCATACACTAACTTCTCCGGGGTCTTTTTCAAAAGTAAACCCCCATGCAAAATCGTTTGGTTTCTTTACCCTGAGTCGTCCCATCATTCCCCAGGGTGAGCCTCTAAATCCGTTTTGCTTACGGTAGCCCTGTGCGATCTCTCCTAAACGCTGTAAACGCCAAATAAAATAACTGTTTTGGAGGCTATGCAGTTTTTCGGATACTGACCGGGGATCACCGGTCATATCATTGGGAAAGGGTTTTACCAGGGGCAGGAAGTTTTTTATGGTATTCAGATCCCATCCTGGAACTACTTGAAGTTCATATAGATCCATGAACTTTCCGTTTAAGTCCCGGTATTTGATCAAATTCTTAGCCTGGCTTTGAGTGATCCAGGGAACTCTTTGCAATTCCTGAAGGGAAGCTTTGTTAATATCTATTGAACCCATAAGCTCCTCGTAAATCCCAGCCAGCTGCTCACCGATTGCTAGCTCATCGGTTGAAGGCAGATCATTCAGAAGGGTTTCAGGTATCATCCCCTCTTGTGCTATCGATGAATTGAAACAAACGGCGAATACCCCACAAATTATATATTTCAGTTCCATCGGATATAAAGTGCCGCCCGATGTGATGTTCCCAAATGAATGTGTAGATCCAACCCGTAGTCGATGGTCCAATTACCTCGAAGAAACCCTATCCCGGCATGAGCTGTTTTACGCAGCAGATTGATCCCTGAGCGCACCGGTATTTTGCCCTTAATCACATATTCCAGGCCTGCCTTACTGCTCCAGTCATACCCTAAAGTATGGCTGATTTCTATGGCGATCATAAGATACTGGTAGAAAAGATATCGGGCACCAAATCGGATAGCAGTGATAAGTTTCTCGCTTTGAAAGATCTTGGTTCTACTTAAATTTTGCAGTAGAAAGCCCATTTGAAACTTACGAGAAAGAGGTAACAAAATACCAAAATCCCAGGTCATGGCTTGATCCCGAGCGTATCCGGGTATGGACAATAATCTATAATAGCTGGCCAAACCCAACCTTATGGGACCAAAGTTGTGAGCCATGGCTAGCCCTATCCGCTGATCTTTTAGGTGGCCTCGTCCAAATTGTTGAAAAGTTAAACCCAGGGGAATGCGGCCTGGGATGGTCAAGCCGATGGCCAACGAGGTTAACTCGCTCAAGCCAAACGCCTGATGGTAAAATGTTCCAAGATTCCATCGTTCCAGGTTCGCAATTCCCGCCGGATTAGCAAACAAAGCGTACTCTTCTTCTTGAACCGTGGTAATAACGCCCATCGAAGCGGATCTGGGGTGATGAAATTCATGTTGGGCGGTAAGCTGCACTACCAGCGCTATTAAGAGAAACACTGTCAATAACTTCATTGGCACTAAGATATCGTTTGACAATCCCGCTAGTTGAGACTGCCACCGAATTCTTAATGGCTAACTAAAATTTGATGTTTATAGACTTAGTATCAGGCTGGACAGTGCGTTCACTGACATTACCACGGTAGGAGAACTGCAGGGTACGATAGAGTGGATTGCCGGGAACCGCGATGGCATACTTACCTCCAAAATCAGTAAGTGTGCTGATCGCTGTGCCTTTTACGGAAATGCGGACTTCCGATAATGCCGTACCATCACTGGCGGAAGTAATAACTCCGGTGACGGTAACCGGAGTGTAAAATTGCTCTTCAATGGTAGAGCTTGTTTCCTGGTCCGATGATTCCTCCTGCTGGGTATTTTCGGGGGTTTGGGTGACTTCCACAATTTCTCCTTCGTCCGATACTTTTAGTTGTGGGGATCGGACTTCAGTAACAGATTCTTCTGTTGCAGTAGGCTCCTGGACAGTCCTTGATGGTGGATTTGAGGTGGCGGGGGGATCTTCATTCCTTTGATTCGTGGTTTGAGATTGGGTACCCCGGGTCACCGGTGAGTTACCGGTGGAGCCTGTAGCCACCGGAGGCAGGTCGTTAACTACAGTGTCAATTTGTGAATAGTCTGATGTAGTGTAAAGATCTGGCATATAGTCCAAGTCTTGATATTCACCAGTCAGATTTTCAAAAGGCTCAAATAGGATTGCTTCTGTGAATAGTAGAATCAGTAGGAAAACCCCGAAAACGCTAAAGAGAATGATCTTAGTTTTCGTCCATTTCCACTTTCCATCATTGGGATTACTTGAAGATGAAACACCAATTCCAGAATTGTCCATTTACAAAGGTACTTGTACCTCTAGTAAATATACAACTTTTAACCTACTTGTGTGGCACCATCAAGTTACTCGTCTAGAAAAATAGCCATTTATCGGCGATAAAAGGTGTTTGCGGATCAGATCAGAAAATTCAACCAGCGCGGTACCGGGCTCTTTTTGCTTAATCCTTGGCGCGCTTTGCGGATCAGCTGTTCCCAAATGGCCTCACATCGGTGGCAATGCATAATATGATGTCCGCATAGTTGCATTTCTACTGTGCTTAGCTGGCCCTGAATGTATTTTTGAATTCTGGAAAAAG
>CAJIBY010000365.1_pt1 | contig 9606 bp, 10 predicted proteins | sample 9199461 | NCBI WGS metagenome assembly CAJIBY01 (sample SAMEA7708316, study PRJEB35096) | sediment metagenome | biome: marine neritic benthic zone biome [ENVO:01000025]; feature: sediment [ENVO:00002007]; material: shallow marine sediment [ENVO:03000034] sea grass bed [ENVO_01000059] ... | reverse complement strand
TCTATACCAAGAACGGTCAGGTCTTTGGTAAAGTTGTTGCCATTAGCGACCCCCAACAACAGGAGGTTACCTGTTCCGAGTGCGACGATAAAGATCCCAGAAAAAACCAACCCATCATTGGTATGGAGATCATAAAGGGGTTAAAAAAGGTGGGAAATGCCTGGACAAATGGAGAAATTTTAGATCCCGAAAACGGAAAAGTGTATAAGTGTAAGATATGGGTAGAGAATGGATCGTTGGTGGTTAGAGGCTACTTGGGATTTACCTGGCTAGGTCGTTCTCAAACCTGGATAAAAGCATCAAAATGAGCTATTAACACCTTGAGAGCATGACCTAACCAGTTTTAAGGGCTTAAAAATTACTATGTAAGATTTCGATTTGGATTGCAGTTTATATTTTAGCAAATCAAGGATAATAACCGTATTTTTAGCATCAAATAGAGCAGTAACCACTGGAGATTATAAATAAAGTGAAAGAAACGGTTACATTTTGGGTGAAATTGGTATTAACTAAAGGCGGACGTAATGAAGGATGGTGAGATTCTTGCCAAAATGCAGAATGGAGATGAATCTGCCTTAGAGTATCTGTACCAGAAATATTATAGGATGATGATCAAGTTGGTCATATCCAATAGCGGCACAGAGTACGAAGCAAAAGACATCTATCAGGAAGCATTGATTGTGGTCTGGCAGAAGGCGGTAAGTGGAAAGTTAGTATTAACTTCAAAACTAAGCACTTATCTGTACAGTATCTGTCAGAATCTGTGGCGAAAGGAATTAGATAGAAAGAGCCGCCTGAGTAGTGAGGAGAAAGACGGGATGGATTATATGGATCACGACCAGGAGGAACGTGTGAGAATAATCAGGGAATGCATTGAACAATTAGGGGATACCTGTCAAAAGGTCTTATCCTATTACTACTTCGACGGAATGTCGATGACTGATATAGCAGAAAAATTAAATTTCTCAAGTACTGACACAGCTAAAACCAAAAAATATAAATGTAAAAAACGACTGGACCAATTAGTGAAAGCCAACTATAAGGCCAGTGATTTCTTAGACTAATCATGAGTAAATACCTAAATCATAACGAATTGATCGGATCCTATCTGGAGGGCGGCATGAGTCCAGATCAGATGCTGGAGTTTGAAAACCAGTTGCATACGGATCCCCTGCTGCGCTCAGAATTTGAGCTTCAGCAGGATATTGTGAACTCCCTGAAAGACTTTAGGAAATCACAGCTAAAGGCCCGCCTGGATCAAGTACCGGTCTCTATGAGCCCTACTGTTTTAGTAGGAGTAAAGACTGCCGCCGCCATCGTACTGACCGGGATAATAGGCTTGGGATCCTATCTGTACTTTTACACGGGCGATGTCCCTGTTGAAGAGTCCTTGACCACCCAGGAGATCACTATTGATGAAAGCCTGGAACAAACCACCACTGCCAACGAGATCCAGGAACTGCCTGTTGAGCGCAAAAGTAAGGAGATCACTGAGGAGCAAATTGACGAAAGCTCAACTGCAATCAAGGAGGCTGATATGATTAAAACCCAGCCGCTGGCAAAAACTGAAGCTTCGAAGGAGGTTGTGGAAGAAGAGGTTGTGGAAGAAATAGCTTCACCGGTAGTAAATAGCCCGAATATAATTGATCCCAGCATTGATGAAACCGTGCAAGAGGAGACGCTGGAAATGCCTTCGGCAGCATTGGCCCAGGAGGAACTTTCAGATAATCCGGTGATCGAGGTGGAGACAGCTAAAAAAGATGCTGAATTATTCCACTATCGATACTATAGCGGAAAACTGTACCTCTATGGTGATTTCCGGGATATTCCTTATGAAATCTTGGAGCTGAACTCCGCAAACGGCAAAATACTCTACATGTTCTACGACCAGAAATACTATCAGATACTGGATGATCAAGTAGAATTGACTCCCCTGCAGCCACTGGAAGATGCAGAAATAATCAGGAGATTAGAGATCATTAAGGAAAACAAATAGTGAAAACACACAGCCTCCCTCGGGAGGCTTTTTTTTTGCCTTCTTCACGGTTTTGAAATTAATGATTAACTTTGGCGGACCTAGGAAAAGAAGCCTACCCGCAGAAAAAAAAGACTGGGTTCATACCCCTATGCCAGTGTGGTCTTTAGCATTACGTTAGCATTATTCGTAATCGGACTCTTTGGCTTGTTATTGCTCAATACCCAAAAACTGTCCACCCTAATAAAGGAGAAAGTCGAAGTGCAGGTATATCTGCAAAACCGATTGTCTGAGAGCCAGACTATAGGAATTCAAAAGACGCTGGCCAACAAGGACTTTACCCTGGTGAAGGATCAGGAACCACAAATCACCTTTATATCAAAGGAAGATGCCCTAGGGAATTTCGGAGCACGAGAAGGAGAAAACCCTGAAGAGTTCTTGGGGTACAATCCGCTTAGAGATGCCTACCTGGTAAAAATAAAGCCCGAGTATCAGGATAGCCTGCAAATGGCTCAGGTCAAAAAGGAAATTGAAGCCATTAACGGTGTCTTTGAAGCAAGCTATCTGGACAATATTATTTCCGATATAAATCGCAATGCCACCAAGATCGGATTGATCCTGTTGGGTTTTGCAGGCATCCTTTTAATTACTGTGATCATCCTTATCAACAATACCATAAAACTGGCGCTATTTTCTCAGCGCTTTCTGATCCGCAGTATGCAACTGGTAGGAGCCACCAGTGGTTTCATTCAAAAACCCTTCCTACTGAGATCACTATGGCATGGATTTCTATCGGGAATCCTGGCCTCAGCCGTATTATTCCTGATCCACCAATATGCCGTAAGGACTATTCCGGATCTTTCAGCCTTGCAGGATCAAACTAAAATGTTAATACTATTTGCTATCTTGGCGGTGCTGGGAGCTATTATAGGGACTTTTAGCACCAATAGGGCTATAAGGAAATATCTAAAAATGTCTTTGGACGACCTGTACTAAATCATGAGCAAGAATACTGGATTGCCTTTTGGAAAGAAGAACTATCGCTTGATGCTGGCCGGACTGCTGGTCTTGATCGTAGGGTTTATTACCATGTCACTGGATACCGAGCCTTACGGCTTTGGCATTTGGGGACTGACCATCGGACCCATTATCGTTATGGCGGGGTTTATAATCCAATTTTTCGCCATTCTCCATAATCCCAAAAAAGATCAATGACCGTCCTGGATGGTATCATTTTGGGCATCTTACAAGGCCTTACGGAATTCTTACCTATCAGCAGCAGCGGCCATATCGAACTAGGCAGCGCTTTGCTCAATGTAAAAACTAAAAGCAACTTCCTGTTTTCATTGGTAGTACATGCCGCTACCGCTCTGAGTACCATAGTAGTATTCCGCAAAGATCTAGCTAATTTGACTTCTCAGCTAGTGAAGTTTAAAAACAATGAGGCCACCAGATATGTTCTTTTCCTGATGGTTTCAGCTTTGCCCGTGGGTATCATAGGAATTCTTTACGATAAAGAGATCGAGAGTTTTTTCGGTGGTGAGATCCGATTGGTGGGTTTTATGCTGCTCGTTACTGGCTTGCTTCTTTCCATGACCTTTTATTCTCCTCCACGCAAAGGGGCAGTAACCTGGGGAAGGGCTCTATTGATCGGAATGGCTCAGGCAATTTCCATATTACCCGGCATATCGCGTTCCGGGGCTACCATATCCACCGCGCTATTATTGGGTGTAGAAAAAGAAAGAGCCGCCCGATTCTCCTTTTTGATGGTGCTACTGCCCATTCTAGGAGGTTCATTGTTGAAATTGGTGGAATACGTCCAAAGCCCTGGCAGTTATGAAGCTATATCCAATTGGGTGTTAATTGCCGGGTTTGTATCGGCTTTTGTTGCTGGCCTGATCGCTTGTCAATGGATGCTGGCGATCGTTAAAAAAGGGAAGCTGATCTATTTTGCATTTTACTGTTTCGTAGTAGGCATCATTGCCATAATATTCTCCATATGAATCACTCGCAAAATCCTCAGGACGACCGGGTGTTGCTGATCAACAAGCCCTTTGGCTGGACTTCCTTTGACGTAGTTAAAAAACTTCGCGGGGCTTTAAAGGTTAAAAAGATAGGACATGCCGGCACCCTCGATCCCCTGGCAACCGGCCTACTCATATTGTGTACCGGAAAAAAAACCAAAGAAATAGCACGTTATCAGGAGATGGAAAAGGAATATCAAGGCACATTGGTGGTGGGAAAGACTACCCCTTCTGTTGACCTGGAAACGGACTTTGATTCAGAACATGATTATTCCCATCTCACTGCCGAGCAGGTTATCACGGTCTCAAAAGATTTTCTGGGACCTATCGAACAAGTTCCTCCATCTTATTCTGCCATTAAGATCGAAGGACAACCTGTATATAAAAAAGCCCGTAAAGGCGAAACGGTAATACTCAAACCCAGAACGGTGGAAATTCAGGAACTGGAGATCCTTAGCTGTGATTTTCCACAAGTGCAGTTCCGGGTAGTTTGCTCAAAAGGAACCTACATTCGCAGTCTGGTTCGGGATATGGGGGCTGCTCTGGGAGTTGGAGCTTACCTATCACAGTTGACCCGCACTCGTATCGGCCGCTATCTGCACACTGAGGCTAATGACCCCAATGCGTATATTGATGAACATTCCCAAGCACCTCATTAAACTCTATGCAGATCCATCATAGCGTCCAGGAATTTCCCCAGATACCTTATCCAGTAGTGACCAGCGGCACCTTTGATGGGGTACACCTGGGACATCAAAAAATACTGGAAAAGATCCAGCATATGGCCGTGGCCAATCAGGGCAAATCTGTCCTACTGACTTTCTGGCCTCACCCCAAGTATGTATTGAACCCCCAAAAAAAAGATTTTAAGTTACTCACAACGTTTAATGAAAAGGCCGCCATTCTGGAATCCCTGGGAATTGACCATCTCATTAAGATTCCCTTCACAGTAGAGTTCTCTCAAACTTCTTCCCAGAGATTTGTGCAATCAATCCTTATTGATATCATCGGGACCAGGGAGTTGGTGATTGGCTACGACCACCGTTTTGGTAAAAATAGAGAAGGCAGTTTTGCCTATCTGAAAGCCAACGCCTCCCTATACGGATTCAAGGTGACGGAGATTCCCCGGCAAGATGTGGATCACATGGGGGTAAGTTCTACCAAGATCCGCCAGTATATCCTGAATCATGAAATTCACTTGGCCAATAAACTTTTGGGACGGCCGTATAGTTTAACGGGTAAAGTGGTGAAGGGCCAACAAATAGGTCGAAATATTGGATTTCCTACAGCCAATATCGAAATTGCTGAGGAGTACAAACTGATTCCTTCAAACGGTGCTTATGCGGCAAGAGTGAGGCTGCAAAACTCCTGGTGGAACGGTATGATGAACATTGGGGTGCGCCCTACGCTTGGTTTAAAAACCAAGACCATTGAGGTGCATGTGATCGATTTTGAAGGGGATATCTACGATCAAGAAATAACCGTCCAATTGATCAAGCAAATCCGCCCGGAATCGAAGTTTGACAACCTGGAAGAGTTGCGTGATCGTCTGCAGATCGATCGGGAAGAGGCTTTATCCATCTTAGATAAAACTAACTTTTAAGCAATGATCAATAAAGCAGTAACTGATGCCCAAGAGGCGGTCAAGGACATAATGGATCACGGTGTTGGATGTGCTTCCGCAAGGGGGATTTAAATTGGTGGAAACAGCCCCTGGGGTATCGGTCGAAGAGATTGAAGCGGCTACCGAAGGCAAATTAATTGTGGAGGGAATTATACCAGAAATGTCCATAAGCTAGTTATTAGGGAGAAAAATATTGCATTAATTATGAGCAGAGCCGTCATTTTTTTATTGGGATTGACCCTAATTATGTCTTCATGTGGTAAGGATTTTGTCATTTTCAGCGTTGAAGATGATATCAAACTAGGAGCCCAGGTAAGTCAGGAGATCGCTTCCAATCCGGAAACCTATCCTGTACTGGATCAAAATACCTACTCACAGGCGTACAATTACCTTAACGGGATGCGGGACCGCATTCTAAACTCAGGCCAGGTAACTTACAAGGACAAATTCGTCTGGGAACTTAAAATTATTCAGAATGATACCGTATTGAATGCCTTTGCTACACCTGGAGGTCATATCTACGTGTATACCGGGCTGATCAAGTATTTGGACAAGGAGGACGACCTGGCCGGTGTGTTGGGACATGAGATCGCACATGCTGACCAACGGCATAGCATCCGTCAACTTCAAAAAGTCTACGGCGTGCAGATCCTCCTGAGTATCGCCCTGGGGAATAATCCCTCTCAATTGGCTCAGATTGCCGCGGGACTGGCAGGGAACCTCGGCACACTTAAATTCAGTCGCGACCATGAGAAGGAGGCAGATGATTACTCGGTGATCTATTTGGCCCAAACCAAATACCAATGCAATGCGGCCTATTCCTTTTTCCAAAAGCTACTGAATGAACAAAAGGCCGGGCAGGTACCACAATTTCTCAGCACCCATCCGGCACCAGAAGAACGGGTCGATGATATTAATAAAAAAGCCCAGGAGGTCGGTTGCAGCATCCAGCCATGGAATCCCTCCTCATATAAGAACTTTGTAAACAGTTTACCTTAGTGAAGAAGTCCGAAATTACTTTCTCTATTGAGCTTGATGAAAACAATGTGCCCGAAAAGATCATGTGGCAGGCATCCGACAAGCCCGACAATAGTGCCAGCGAAACGAAATCCCTGGCCATTTCCCTGTGGGACCATCAGCAGAAAAATACCCTGCGCATTGATCTTTCGGTCAAAGATATGCCGGTGCTGGAAATGAAGCGTTTCTATATCGATGCCATTGGAGGAATGGCCCAAAGTGTACTAAACGCCACCGGCGATGATTACATGTCGCAAGAAATGCAATCACTTTGTGAAAAATTAGTAGCATATTTGCGCAAAGAGAATACTGACAATCCCGAATAACGCCAGCTACCAACCCTCCGTCCGGATTCCTTCCTATATGCAATTATTTTGCATAACTTATAATAATATGTACTTTTAAACCTGTCTAAGTTTGCTTTTGGCAAATTTCACAGCATTCAATTGAAGAATTATTAATTGCGTCTAAACTCAAAACTATGAAGAAAACTTTTACTCTACTTGCGTTCGGTCTTGCACTGTTGGCAATTTCAGGAATGAGCATTTCGCTTATGGCCCAGACTTCCGTTTCTGGGAACGTAACTGAAGAAGCCACAGGCGAGCCCTTAATAGGAGTAAACATCATTGTAAAGGGTAAGGTGATTGGTACCATTACAGACATTAATGGCAACTTCAACCTATCCATACAACAAGCTCCTCCCCTAACCTTGCAGGTCTCCATGGTGGGATTTGGCACCGAAGAGATCGAAATTACAGAAAGCAATGTTAGTGGACTAGCAGTTCAATTGTCCGAAAGTATCTTACTGGGACAAGAAATTGTAGTCTCCGCTTCCAGGGTGGAAGAAAACATCCTGGAATCACCGGTAACGGTAGAGAAGATGGACATCCTGGCCATTCAGCAATCCGCTGCGCCTAACTTCTTCGAATCCGTGGCCCATATTAAAGGGGTAACTACCAGTACCGGTAGCCTTACCTTCAATGCGGTCAATACCCGGGGCTTTGCCACCATCGCTAATGTCCGCTTTGTGACCCTGATAGATGGCATGGATATCTCAGCTCCTCTATTGAATTTCCCCACAGGAAACCTGGTTGGGATATCGGAACTGGATGCTGAAAGTGTGGAGTTGGTACCTGGAGCAACATCAGCTCTTTACGGACCCAACGCTTTTAATGGTATACTTATCATGAACAGCAAATCTCCTTTTGACTATCAAGGTTTCAGTGCTACCGCTAAAATAGGGGTAACTGATTCCGAGGCCGGAGGTACAGACCCCCTGTACAACTTCGGGTTTCGATACGCCAAAGCCTATAACAATCGTTTTGCCTTTAAGGTGAATTTCAACTATTTGAAAGCCACTGATTGGACGGGAAATGACTACAGTACGGATCGAGTGATACCCGGTAATCGACCAGGATCCCCCAACTTCGACGGTATGAATACCTATGGGGATGAGGCTGTGATCGCCGGATCTCTGGCGGCGCTAGCCGGGACCCCGGAATTAGCCCCTCTGGGCGATATTGATATTCGCCGAACGGGTATTCAGGAAAACGTATTACTGGACAATCAGGATGCCAAAAGCATTAAAGCCGATGCCGCCGTTCATTACCGTATCAACGATAAAGTGGAGGCTTTGCTGAACTACCGATTTGGCGGTGGAAGTTCCATCTATCAAGGGTCTGCCAAATTTGTGTTACGCGACTTTACACAACAATTTTATAAAGCGGAGATAAAAGGAGACAATTTCTTTGTACGTGGATACCTAACCCGCACCGACGATGGAGATTCCTACAACCTAGACGCATTAGGTGCATTCACCAATGAAAGGATCTCACCTACGATCGCAGAATGGGTACCAAATTATTTGGGAGCTTATGTAGCGGCCATCCAGGGATACGTACCCGGAGTACCTGCCGGAGATGCTGATGCGGCCCATGCAGCAGCGCGATCGACAGCTGATGCCAGCCGCAACGCACTATCCCCAAGTGGATTACAAAGCTTTATTGATGCTACTCGCAACGCCAACCTGCAAATTGATCCCAACGGAGCGGGTTTTATTGAAGGATCTCGCTTGTGGCATGGAGAAGGTAACTATGATTTTAAAAATCAAATCGACTTCATGGATGTTCAGGTAGGCGGTAACTTCCGTCGGTATAGCATTTTCTCCGGTGGGACTATTTTCGATGAAAACCTAAATACCGACGGTTCTTTTGACCGGGTGGAAATCGATGAGTGGGGTGCTTATGTACAGGTAGGCAAGAAAATTGATGCCTTGAGTCTTAAGGCATCGGTACGCTATGATAAAAATGAAAATTTCGACGGTCAATTCAACCCCAGGATTTCTGCGGTTTACACCTTCAATGAAAATCATAATATCAGAGCCTCATTCCAAACGGGGTTCCGCAATCCCGATACTCAAAGTCAATTCATCTGGTTCCCTACTTCTGCAGGAATCCTAGTGGGTAGTACCGAAGAAAATGCCGCCAGGTACGGCATCCACAACGGAGGAGCACTAGATCCTAACACTTTGGAACCCGTGGATATCGATTTTGTACAGCCGGAAGAGTTAACAGCCATAGAGATAGGATACAAAGGCGTCATTGCAGGAGATATTCTGGTTGACGTCAACTATTATCACAACAATTACGATGGCTTCATTGCCAATCGACCGGTACTGAGCGCCGGTCCCGTGATGCGTCGGGGTGAAGTGCTTACCAATGCCATAGGAGGCACCAATATCCTAATGAATCCTTACGTAAATGTTTCTGAGGACATCAGCTCAGATGGAATTGGGGTAGGTCTTACCTGGAACATGGGTCAAGGATATACGATGGGCGGAAGCTATAACTGGGCAGACTTTACCCAGGACGAGCAAGTTACCGCAGGGTTCCTGGCAGGTTTCAACACTCCCGAACATAAGTTCAGCTTGAATTTCGGTAATCGTAACATCGGTGAAAATATCGGAT
>CAJIBY010000424.1_pt1 | contig 9686 bp, 8 predicted proteins | sample 9199461 | NCBI WGS metagenome assembly CAJIBY01 (sample SAMEA7708316, study PRJEB35096) | sediment metagenome | biome: marine neritic benthic zone biome [ENVO:01000025]; feature: sediment [ENVO:00002007]; material: shallow marine sediment [ENVO:03000034] sea grass bed [ENVO_01000059] ... | reverse complement strand
CAAAGTAACCGCCAAAATTGATCGGCTGGGTCAAGAACAAGCTGCAAAGGCCAAGGAACGCCTGGAAGCAGAACGAAAAGTCAAAGAGGCTAGAATAGAGGCTATAAAAACTAAGGCGGCAGCGGCAGTTGCCGCAGAGGCTGCTTCCGAAGTAGCAGAAGGAGAAGCTGAGGCAGCTTCAGAAGAAGCTCCTGCTGCTAAGGCGGCATCTGAGACAGCTCCCACGGAGGAAACTCCAGCTGAGACCGCTAGTGAACCATCCACAGAGGATGCCCCCACCACGGAAACTCCAAAGGAGACCACAGAAGTAGCAGAACCTGCGCCAGCTATCGACAAAGCTCCTGCGGAAGAAGCACCTGCCCAGGAGACTCCAGCTGAGGCCAAAGCTGATGATGCACCAGAAGCTGCTGCACAAGAAGCACCTGTTGAAGCCGAAACAAAAGCAGAAGAAGCTCCTGCTGAAGCTGAAACTGAGGCCGAAACTAAAGCAGAAGAAACTCCTGCTGAAGCCGAAACCGAAGCAGAAACTAAAGCAAAAGAAACTCCTGCTGAAGAAACGTCGGAAGATGTACTTGCAGAAGCGGAAGCCGAGGCTGTGGAAACTCCTGCTGCAGAAACACCTGAAGAGGCGGCTCCTGCAGAGGAAACGGCCTCTGAAGAAGCCGCGGAAGAGGCACCTGCAGAAGGGGAAGCGGAATCTGAAGAAAAATCAGAAGCTGAGGATGCGGCCTCAACGGAGCAAGACGCATCAGAAGATAAATAACGATCAAGCATCATGGATGCTGATGCTTGTTTTCAATTAGGCTACATAAAGGCTACTCACGGACTCAAGGGAGAAGTCCAGCTAGTACTTGATGTGGACCAGCCAAGCAACTACTATCAATTGGAATCGGTGTTTCTGGACCAAAGCGGGGACGGAACATTGGTTCCTTTTTTTGTGGAACATATACGGGCCCAAGGGGAAAAGCTGATTATAAAGTTCGAAGAGGTGAACCACCAATTACAGGCCAAGGGCTTGATCGGCAGTAGCGTTCATTTACCGTTGGACTTACTACCTCCCTTGTCGGGAACATCCTTCTACTTTCATGAGATCATCGGATGCCGTGTACTGGATATGCAAAGAGGAGCGTTAGGTACCGTTACCTGTATTTATGATCAAGGGCCGCAAAGATTAGTAGGTATGGAATATCAGGGCCATGAGGTGCTTATTCCCTTCACCGAGGAGATAATCAGGTCATTTGACCGGGACTCCCGTTCAGTTTTGGTAAGCTTACCTGAGGGATTGCTGGAAATTTATCAGGAGAATCAAAGTTCGAATCATGAGGATTGACATTATAACCTTGTTACCGGAGTTGCTTCAGAGCTTTTTACACCATTCAATAGTACAAAGGGCTCAGGATAAAGGGCTTGTGAGCTTACATATACACGACCTGAGGGATTTCAGCACCAACAAGCACCACACAGTGGACGATTACGCCTATGGCGGGGGGGCCGGCATGGTTTTGATGATAGAGCCTATTGTTGAATGCCTGGAAAACTTGAAGTCCGAGAGGGAGTATCAGGAGGTTATCTATTTGAGTCCTGACGGACCACAATTCCATCAAGGTGTAGCCAATGAGTTGAGCCTAATGGAAAACATCATATTGCTGTGTGGACATTACAAAGGTGTGGATGAACGGGTTCGACAGCATTTTATTACCAGGGAAATCAGCATTGGGGATTTTGTGCTTTCAGGAGGAGAGCTTCCGGCCGCGGTGGTGGCTGATGCGGTTATCCGATTACTGCCAGGGGTCTTGTCCGATGAATCATCGGCACTCACCGATTCTTTTCAAGACGATCTAGTGGCACCTCCGGTTTATACCCGCCCCGCAGAATTCAGAGGTCACAAAGTGCCGGAAGTGCTCTTGAGCGGGCACCAAAAAAATATTGAGGAATGGCGCTTTGACCAATCCGTTAAGAGGACCCGCGAACGCAGACCCGGATCCGGTCAAAACCCAGAGAAAAATTGATAGACGGTATTCTGGTATTATATAAATAATTCCTATATTTGCACACCATTTTAAGCTAGTGCCATGAGTGAATTAATAAAACTAGTAGAAGCAGAGCACGCCGAAGCCCGTAAAAACTACCCCGATTTTAAAGCGGGGGACACGGTAAACGTGCACGTGAAAATTCGGGAAGGAAACAAAGAAAGGGTCCAGCAGTTTCGAGGTACCGTGATCCAAAGAAAAAATCCGAATACCAATGGTGAGACTTTCACCGTCCGAAAAGTATCCAACGGTGTAGGCATTGAGCGTATCTTTCCAATTTTAAGCCCCAACCTGGACAAAATCGAATTGGTGCGCAAAGGCAAAGTGCGTAGAGCAAGGTTGTACTACCTTCGAGGTAAGCAAGGAAAAGCTGCTCGCATTAAAGAGAGAATCTAATTAGACCAACTATAAAGGCAAGGTCGATTTTTAGAAATCGGCCTTTTTTTATGGTGTTTTTTATATTTTTAGCACTCATAGCATTGCACATTTTATGAAAACCACCCGCAGAAAGTTTATAGGGGCCATGGCCCAAATGGCAGCAGCTTTAGGAATTACCACTTGGCCTATGGTCTCTTTTGCAAAAACAACCAAAGAAAAAATGTTAGTTCATCAAGTGTACTTTTGGCTGAAAGATCCTGAGGATCAGCAAGCTTTTGACCAACTCAAATCCGGTCTGGAAAAGATATTGCGTATAAGCAGTATAGAATCCGGACATATCGGCGTTCCCGCCACTACCGAGGCTCGGGATGTGGTGGATCACAGCTTTTCATTCTCCTATCAAGTTCGGTTCAAAAACATTACCGATCATGATAGCTATCAAGAAGATCCTATTCATCTGCAGTTTATCGAGGAATGTGCGGATCTTTGGGATCAAGTAAAAGTATATGATTATAACCCTTTGTAGCTAATGCTACAGGAGTAGTGCGTCTCTTAAGCCAATGGGAATGATTCGATTTCATAAGTACCAGGGTACCGGTAATGATTTTGTGCTGATCGATGATCGGCAGGAAACTTTTGACTTGCAAAATCAGAAGTTGGTAGGTCGACTATGCCACCGCAGATTCGGTATTGGGGCAGATGGAGTAATCCTTATTCGAAACCACCCCTCCTATGATTTTGAAATGATCTATTTTAATCCCGACGGCTCCCAAAGCCTATGTGGGAATGGTTCACGATGTGCGGTTCGTTTTGCTCATCAATTGGACATGATAAAAAGCCATTGCCATTTTCTGGCCATTGACGGGCCCCATGAAGGCTATATGAAGGGTGACCTGATCTACATCAAGATGCCGGACGTTCCAGTGATTGAAAGATCTGAAGAATCGTTCTTCTTGGATACTGGATCCCCTCATCATGTAAAAATAGTACCGGAGGTTTCGGAAGTTGATGTTTTAAATGAAGGACGTTCCATACGTAACAGCTACGGGGAATCGGGCTCCAACGTCAATTTTGTGCAACTGATGGACCAGCAGGTCACGGTGCGCACTTATGAGCGGGGAGTCGAAGATGAGACGTTGTCCTGTGGTACGGGAGTAACCGCGGTGGCTCTGGCCCTTTCTGAACGGGGCTACCATAGTCCGGTGCTTCTGCAAACACGCGGAGGGGAGCTTAAGGTATCTTTTGAACAGACGGCCGATGGGGTTTTCACCAATGTTTATTTAATTGGTCCTGCTGCTGAAGTGTTTAATGGTAGCATTGACTATTAGGGTGACGATATTCCCGTCAATTTGACATATAGGAGCACCGTAGTATGGTTTTTGCGAACTACCTGTTTTATTAGCGAAAATGCTTTTAAATTTAAGGAATAAACCCTTTTTGGAATGTTAGACTTTGTTAGCAAGGGGATTGCTAAAGTATTTGGAACCAAGTCAGAAAAAGACATCAAATCTGTGTTACCCTATGTAGCCCAGATCCATGAACAGTATGAGCCCCTGCAAGGTATTAGTGACGATCAGCTGAGAGGTAAAACTCAGGAACTCAAAGATGTAATTAATAGAGAGTTAGCAGAGGTTGATGCACAGATCGCCGATCTTCATCAAAAGATTGCAGATAATCCTGATCTGGATATACATCAAAAGGATGAGGTATTCAAGGAGATAGATTCTCTGGAAGATAAAAGAAATGAGGTACTGGAAGAAGTGCTGTTGGATGTGCTTCCCCTGGCCTTTGCGGTGATAAAAGAAACCGCCAGAAGATTCAAGGAGAACGGGCAACTACGGGTTAAGGCCAATTTGGAAGACAAAGCCTTTGCCGCCGAATATTCTAATGTAGAAATAGACGGTGATCAGGCTATTTGGCACAATACCTGGATGGCTGGAGGCAATGAAATCACCTGGGACATGCTGCATTACGATGTCCAGCTTATTGGAGGCATAGTTCTGCATCAGGGAAAAATAGCTGAAATGGCCACTGGAGAGGGTAAAACGTTGGTTGCTACCCTGCCGGCTTTCCTCAATGCCTTGGCCGACCGCGGCGTGCACATCGTAACGGTAAATAATTATTTGGCTAAGCGGGACTCTGAATGGATGGCGCCTATCGTTCAATTTCACGGGATGCAGGTAGCCTGTATCGATAATCATCAGCCCAACTCCGAAGCCCGCAGAAAAGCCTACCAGGCCCACATTACTTATGGAACTAACAATGAATTCGGGTTTGATTATTTGCGTGACAACATGTCCCGTGATCCCAAAGAGTTGGTGCAAAGAAAACATCACTTTGCCATGGTCGACGAGGTGGATTCAGTACTGGTCGATGACGCCCGTACTCCACTGATCATTTCAGGTCCCATTCCCAAGGGAGATGAGCATGAATTCTATGACTTAAAACCCCGGATCAACAAATTGGTGGATGCCCAGAAGAAACAGGCTTCTCTATACCTCCAGGAGGCTAAAAAATTGCTGGCCGATGGCGATGAGAAGGACGGAGGACTGGCGCTGTTCAGGGTTTACCGGGGCTTACCCAAATACAAGCCATTGATCAAGGATCTCACTGAAACCGCCATCAAGCAAATACTGCAAAAAACCGAGAATATCTACTTGCAGGATAATCAAAAAATGATGCCAGAGGCCGATGAACCTTTGTATTTCACCATTGACGAGAAAAATAACAATATCGAACTCACCGAGAGAGGTATCGATCTCATCACCGGGGAGGGTGAAGATTCCAAATTTTTCATCATGCCGGACATCGGTATGGAGGTAGCTTCAATAGAAAATGACGAGAGCCTATCGGAAAAGGAACGCATCAAGCGCAAAGAGGATCTCATTAGGGATTATTCAGTGAAGTCCCAGCGCATCCACTCCACCAATCAACTGCTGAAGGCTTACACCTTATTCGAGAAAGATACCGAGTACATAATCGTTGACGGCAAGGTGAAGATTGTGGATGAACAAACCGGACGAGTCATGGAGGGAAGGCGCTATTCCGATGGATTGCACCAGGCTATTGAAGCCAAGGAGAATGTAAAAGTTGAGGACGCCACTCAAACCTATGCCACGGTTACCTTGCAGAATTATTTCCGCATGTATCACAAACTGGCGGGTATGACCGGAACCGCTGAGACGGAGGCTGGAGAGTTCTGGGAGATCTACAAACTGGACGTGGTGGTAATCCCTACCAATCGACCCATAGTGCGTGATGACCGCCAGGACAAAGTCTATAAAACCGTTCGGGAAAAATTCAATGCGGTAGCAGGTGAGATTGAGGAACTAACACAGGCCGGTCGTCCGGTGCTGGTAGGAACCACTTCGGTGGAGATCTCCGAGGTATTAAGTCGTATGCTCAGTATGCGCAACATTGAACACCAGGTGCTGAATGCCAAACAACACCAGCGGGAAGCCGAAGTGGTACTGAATGCAGGGAAACCCGGAAAGGTGACCATTGCCACCAACATGGCTGGAAGAGGCACAGACATTAAACTTACACCTGAATCCAAAGCTGCCGGCGGGTTGGCCATTGTGGGTACTGAACGGCATGAGAGCCGGCGGGTCGACCGTCAGTTAAGAGGACGATCTGGTCGTCAGGGTGATCCCGGTAGTTCGCAATTCTTTGTATCATTGGAAGACAATCTGATGCGACTTTTCGGATCGGATCGTATTGCTAAACTTATGGATCGCATGGGTTTGGAAGAAGGGGAGGTCATCCAACACAGCATGATCACCAAGTCTATCGAACGGGCACAAAAGAAAGTTGAGGAAAACAACTTTGCCATTCGCAAGAGGTTATTGGAGTACGATGACGTGATGAATTCCCAGCGTGAGGTGATCTACAAACGGCGACGAAATGCCCTTTATGGCGATCGCTTGGAACTGGATATCATGAACATGGTCTATGATACTTCCGAGGACATCGTGCTGAATGCGACCGCCATGGTGGACTATGAGGGCTTCAAACTAAATTCCTTGGGGATACTGGCCTTGGATTACCCCATGAATAAGGAAGATTTTGAGAAAGTTGACCCTCCTATACTTACCGAAGAGCTTTACAATGCCGCTTATAAGCATTATAAAGAAAAGAACGAAGCGCTGAAGAAAAGGGCTTATCCCATTTTTAAGAACATAGAGAAGGAACGGGGAGCTACCGTGGAAGATGTTATGGTCCCGTTCACTGACATGAAAAAGCAGATTGGCGTGGTTACTAATTTGCAGAAAAACGTGGATTCCGAATGTAGAGAGTTGCTAGTTTCTATGGAAAAGATGGTCACTCTGGCTTTCATAGACCAGGCGTGGAAGGAGCATCTTCGTGAAATGGACGATTTGAAGCAGTCCGTGCAGAATGCCGTATACGAGCAAAAGGATCCCCTGCTGATCTATAAGTTCGAAGCCTTCGAACTGTTCAAAAGTTTTATTTCAAAAGTCAATGAAGATACCATATCCTTCTTAATGCAAGCCGATCTGCCTGTCCAACAATCAGGCGACGTACAGGAAGCACAGGCTCCCCGTGGCCGTCAGCGATTGCAGGAATCCAAAGAAGAAAGCGGGTCCATTCTAGGGGGTGGAAAAACCCCGGATGCCAGGAACCGGCCAGCTGCCGAGAAAACCATGCCCATAAAATCCGCCAAAGTAATGGGAAGGAACCAACGGGTAACCGTGCAGTACATGGATGGAAACGTCAAGAAGGGAGTGAAATTTAAAACTGTAGAGGAAGATATAAAGAATAATAAATGCGTTCTAATAGAAGAGTAACTTCATCAACATGAAAGGGATATCCTATTTGATAATTTTTCTACTAACAGGAATTTTTGGTTGCACGCTCATGTCTCCAACCTCCAGCACCGTCAAATACGGTGAAGATCTATCGGTCCACCGCCCCCAAGTGGAGACTGATACTTCCGGACTTAACCAGGAAACTCCGGAAAAGTTAGCCGATGTGACCCCGCAGTATGATAATTCCAGGGAACTGGACCAGCGACTACGGGCTATTAGCGCTCAAAACAAATCTGATGGTGCCGTAATAGGATATACCATACAGGTTTATTCCGGTACCAATCGGGAAAACGCCTCTAAAGCTAAAGCTAAGGTGTATCGGATCTTACCCGACTCCAGGCCGGAGACTAAGTATGAGCAGCCGGTTTACAAAGTGCGAGTGGGTGAATTCGGAGATCGCCTAGAGGCACAAGTGATTTACGCCGAGCTCCAAGAGGAATTTCCCGATGCCATAGTCATACCTCATCGTATCAAGCTATAGGGACTTGGGACCTTCACTAAGAGATACTATTAAGGAGCTGGCTGCAGCCCAGGCCCATGAATTAGTGGAGATTCGCAGACATTTGCATGCCAATCCCGAACTGTCATTCGAAGAGCATCAAACCGCCAAATATGTTTCCAATAAATTAAGGGAGTATGGCTTATCGCCTCAGGAGGGTATTGCCACTACTGGGGTGGTGGTCCACGTGGAGGGAAAAAATCCAAACAAAAAGGTCTTGGCCCTGAGGGCCGATATGGATGCTCTTCCTATACAGGAAGCCAATGATGTTCCTTATAAATCGGTTAATCCTGGTATCATGCATGCCTGCGGACATGATGTTCACACCACCAGCTTATTAGGTACTGCTAAAATACTACAGCAGGTAAAGGATCAATTTGAAGGTACTGTTAAGCTATTGTTTCAGCCTGGGGAGGAAAAGATCCCCGGTGGCGCTTCTATCATGATCAAAGAAGGCGTATTGTCCAATCCGGAGGTAAGCCGGATCCTGGGTCAACATGTGATGCCCTTTATCGATGTAGGAAAAGTAGGATTTCGTGAAGGCATGTATATGGCCAGTGCCGATGAGATCTATATTACAGTAAAAGCCCGCGGGGGGCATGGGGCCACCCCTCATTTGAATGTGGATTCCGTCTTAATCGCAAGTCATCTTATTGTGGCTCTTCAGCAGGTGGTAAGTCGACATGCCGATCCCAAGGTACCCTCGGTGCTTTCATTCGGCAAAGTAATAGCGGAAGGCGCCACCAATATTATTCCCGATGAGGTTAAACTTGAAGGTACTTTCCGCACCATGGATGAGCCCTGGCGGGCAAAAGCCAAGGAACTGATCCATAAGATTACACATGGAGTGGTGGAAAGCATGGGCGGCACCTGCGAAATCAACATCCTAAAAGGGTTCCCTTATTTGAAAAATAACCCCGAGTTTACCCGTCTCGCTAAGAAAGCTGCCGAAGATTATTTGGGAGCTGAAAATGTGGTGGATCTTGATGTGTGGATGGCGGCGGAGGATTTTGCTTTTTACTCTCAGGAGATCGATGCTTGCTTTTACCGCTTAGGCGTACGGAATGAAGCCAAAGGGATCACCTCTTCAGTACATACACCAACTTTCGACATTGATGAAGATGCCCTGGAAGTGGGATCTGGTTTGATGGCCTGGCTGGCAATTCAGGAGTTGAACTATAGATAAAAAATAGGAATAAGGAAACTGGCCATCAACCATATGACCAGGGTTAAAATACCTCCTACCTTAAGGAAGTCCGTAAATTTAAAATTACCCGCCCCATAGATCAAGGTGTTGGTCTGATAGCCAATAGGAGTGGCAAAAGAAGTACTGGCCGCAAAAAGTACCGTAAGCAGAAATGGTTTGGGGTCTAAACCCATATTGGCCGCCAGTGAAATAGCCACCGGCACTAATAGTATCGCGGTGGCCTGGTTACTGATAACACTAGTGAGTACCACGGTGATCAGAAACAGCAAAGAAATAGTCAATTGTAAGGGCCAGCCTTCCGTCAGTGCAAAAATGCCTTCACTTACCAACTGATCCAATCCGGTATTGTGAATAGCGATACCTAAAGGCAACAAACCTGCCAGCAGAAAGATCACTTTCCACTCCACAAACTGATAAGCCTTTTGCAGACTAACATTCTTAGACAACAGCATCAGCATGGCGCCAATCAAGCTACTGGTGAGGATGGGCACTATATCCAAAGCTGCCAGCAGCACCACCAGTACTACTATAAAGAAAGACCAAATAACTTTTCGTCGATCAAATACCCTGCGTGAATGTTCATACAGCAGGCCCAGATCTTGATTGCTGTTGAGGAAAGGCAGATTGTTTTTTTGGGTCTCCAGCAAAATGGTGTCTCCAATTTGCGGCCGGTAGTTCAGCTGCTTTCCGGAATATACTCCTCCTTTCTTTTTTACCGCCAAGGGCACAGCGTTGTACAATTCATT
>CAJIBY010000216.1_pt1 | contig 9850 bp, 7 predicted proteins | sample 9199461 | NCBI WGS metagenome assembly CAJIBY01 (sample SAMEA7708316, study PRJEB35096) | sediment metagenome | biome: marine neritic benthic zone biome [ENVO:01000025]; feature: sediment [ENVO:00002007]; material: shallow marine sediment [ENVO:03000034] sea grass bed [ENVO_01000059] ... | reverse complement strand
GTCCTGGCAATCCCCCACAACGGCAACCTCAGCAACGGCCAAATGTACGCGGAGACCATCAAGGGCAGGAGCATGACACGGCACTACGCCGAGCGCCGCGCTCGTTGGGAACCCCTGATGGAAGTTACCCAGATGAAAGGCGACGGCGAGACGCATGCTTTTCTGTCACCGGAAGACGAGTTTGCGGACTTCGAGACCTGGGACTTTGGTGATTCCTTCGGGAACCCCAAGGAAAATGAGCAGCTGCAGTACGAATACGCGCGTTCGACACTCAGGAATGGACTACGGCTGTCGGACGTGCTTGGGGCCAATCCCTTCAAGTACGGAATGATCGGCAGCACTGATAGTCACGTCAGCCTGTCCGCCACCCGCGAGGACAACTATTTTGGCAAGCTTCCGAATGGGGAGCCCTCGGCTAAGCGGAGCTCGGCAGTGTTCGTGCGCGACAGCAAGACCAACGATGCTCTTGTGATGGACTGGGAACTGAGCGCCGCAGGGCTGGCCGCGGTCTGGGCGAAAGAAAACACGCGCGAAGCGATTTTCGACGCCCTGGCCCGCAAGGAGGTCTACGCCACCACAGGTTCACGCATTGCAGTGAGAGTTTTTGCAGGCTGGGATTTTGGGGCGGACGAGGTTGAGTTACACGACTTCGCCCGCATCGGCTATGCCCGGGGTGTCCCCATGGGCGGTGACCTCACAAACGCACCTAGTGGTAAATCCCCAACCTTTATGATTCGGGCCCTTCGTGATCCGGACAATGCCAACCTGGACCGTATCCAGGTCATCAAAGGCTGGCTGGATGGCAAGGAGACCAAAGAAAGAATTTATGATGTAGCGGTGTCGGATGGACGCAAAATTGGTGCCGACGGAAGGTGCAAAACTCCGGTTGGCAGTACTGTTGATGTGGCTGATGCAAGTTATACTAATACTATAGGTGATCCTTTGCTCACAGCCCATTGGGTAGATCCTGATTTTGATCCCAAACAAAGGGCGTTTTACTATGTCAGGGTCATTGAAATTCCGAAACCGCGGTGGACAGCTTATGATGCTAAATTCTTTGGTTTAAAAATGCCGGATGGAGTCCGTATGACCGTGCAGGACCGGGCTTATTCGAGTCCGATATGGTACACTCCAAACTAAACGGTTGACGGTTGACGGTTAACGGTAGTTGGGACTAATAATATATATACTTTCCGTCCACCGTTCACCGATGTCCGTCCGCCATAAATTTAAATATCTAACAAAATGAAAAATTCAGTAAAAGTATCATTTCTTGCCCTTCTGGCTATGTTGCTTTATAGCACTACATTTAGTCAGGTTTCTGTGGATTATGACAGAACTGTAGATTTTAGCAAGTACAAGACCTTTAGTTTTGCCGGATGGCAGAATGATAGTGATAAACTGCTTAATGATCTTGATAAAAAGCGTTTGCGAGATGCTTTCAGGGAAGAGTTCGCATCAAGAGGTTTGGAAATTGTCACAGAAAATGCAGACGCTGTAGTTACCATGTTTCTCGTAATTGATCAAAAAACCAGCACTACCGCTTATACTGACTACCATGGTGGTATGGGATACCCAATTCGTCGTGGATGGGGAATGGGTGTAGGAGGAATGGGATATGGAAGTGCTACCACTACCTATAGCGAAAATGACTATCTGGTTGGCACATTGGTAGTAGATGTCTATGACGCTACCGCGAAAAAGCTAATCTGGCAGGGGACTTCGCAAAATACAATTAAGGAGAAACCATCAAAAAGAGAAAAATCAATACCAAAGAATGTAAGAAAACTAATGAAAAAGTATCCGGTGGAGCCAGCAAAATAAATAATCAAATTGCGATTACTCACGGAAATTATAATGAACCACCAGGACCGGATTTATTAGCGTCTGATATGGTATACACCTAAATAATACGGTTGACGGTAAACGGTAGGCGGGGGGGACGGTCACAAGGTTAGAGACTTTTCTGCAACCGTCTACCGTCCGATGTTCATTGGTTTATTTGTTTTTTGTTGATTTGACGACCACCAAGCATCCATTCTCAATTCTCAATTTTCCGTCTTCTGACTTCTGACTTCCAACCACCAACCATCAAACTCCCTCATCTTTGGGAGAATCAAAGCTTGGATTGGTATGGACTGGAGGAGGAGCAAAAGGGATTGCACATCTTGGGGCAATGAAGGCTTATCAAAAGGCAACAGACCAGGCTAATACCAGCGAATTTGTATTGGCTCCAATATCATTTAAGGTCTCTGATCTAAAGTAGGTGAGTTTAAGACTTTGCTTTTTCCCAAGTGGATATCCAAATGAAAAGCCGGCTAAAAAATTACCTCGAACATCGTTATTTGGCTGGCGATTTACCACAGATTGCCCGCCTGATCCAAAGGCGGCACCGATGGCCACCCATGCCCGGGAAGGAAAGAATTTGATCAGATGAGTTTGAGAAGAAAAAAGAGGCTTTTGTTCCTTTTCACTATCATTAAAAAAGTCATTGTTGTCCGTAAAGAGTAAGACCGAAGCAGTTAATTCAAAAGACCAGAGACCCCAATTGTGTACCAATCCTGCCTGTGGTCTGAAAATAAATTGGTTAAGACCCAGGTTCAGCAGCCTTTCATCATTGTACTGACCCAGGGGTAGTGTCACAGCCAATGATACTCCAAGCGTTGTATATTTTGGATTTTCTGTCAGGTATTTTTTTAATTCTGCCGGTCCAAGTGCAGGCGGACCTATCAAATGTATAGAAAAGCGAATCCTCGGATCGGCCAGCCCATTTCGTTCTACGCGGGCCGGTTCACCACTTAATAATCCTTCCCACCTGGCGAAACTAACCGGTACCAGGACATCTAATCTTCCGTATTTCTTTCCTAGTTTGAGAGGATGTACATAGGAACCAACAACTGTGTGCACATCTACTTCTACGTCCTCTGTTTCTAAAAGTGGATCGAACAAAACATCACCGAAACTATATGCATATCCAAAGCCAAGCGCCTGAACGCCAAGAGGTATATTTCCCCATCTTCTAGGTTCAATATCCTGGCTCCAAGATTTGTTGAAGAACAAAATTGCCAGGCTTAAAGCCAGCGAAATTTTTACGCTATTATAGGCCATGATGAGGGTGCTGCGAAGTCTATGAAATTAGCCCTAAAATAAACCTTTTAACCATTATTTAATCTATGCATCTGAAAATAAATTCATATATTTCATTCGGAAATTGTTATGAAAATTGTGGTACTTCCCGCTCGCCACAATTTTCTCCAAACCTTAAACTAAGATCGTAATGAACAAACTACTTCTGTTTTCAGGAATCCTTTCCTTATTCTTAATTTCATGTAACTCTGCAAATCAAAATGCTGAGAAAAACATTGCCATTGTTGATGGGTATGTAAATGCAGTGCAACAATTGGATTATGACCTAATGGACAATTTTCTGTCTGAAGATTACATGGGTTTTGGCCCTTCCGTAATGGATAGTATAAATAAAGCGGCTGCGGTTGTACAATGGAGGTCTAATGTGGAGATGATCTATGAGAAGATAGAATATAAACAATCCAGAAGCCTGGCGGTTACAGTACCTGACGGGGAGAATCAGGGCGAGTGGGTGTCTAATTGGGCCAACCTGCAGATCACTTTTAAAGGGAATGGGGAACAAGTTACCATTATGGCCAACACGGTATATAAAATTGAGGACGATAAGATTAGCAGAACCTATACTTTCTATAATGAAGCCGATGCTTTAGAACAGATGGGATACATATTTTTTAACCCGGATAATCTGTAATTCATGAGGCATATCAATTTTATAATTTCATTGGCAGTATTATTTTGCTTGCCTATGAATGGCCTGGCTCAGAACAATTCTACCTTTGGTGCCAGCCTGGGCGTATTTGTATTTCCAGGTGAAGACCAAACACAGGAACAGCAAGACACCGATGAGGCGGCTTGTTTTGCATGGGCGAGAAACCAGACCGGCTATGACCCGATGAATCCTACTCAGGTACAAGCAAAACAAGTTGATAAATCTGCAGATGGAAGTGCGTTGCGCGGAGCGGCTGGAGGTGCAGCAGCCGGAGCAGCTATAGGTGCTATTGCTGGTGATGCAGGTGAGGGTGCAGCAATTGGAGCTATTCTGGGTGCTTTGGGAGGTGCAGGAGCGAAACAAGAGCGACTCGCTAGAGAACAACAGTACAATCAGGCGCAGGCCGAAGCTCAATCAAGAGCTTTGAAACAAAATTTCATCAAAGGATTTTCCGCTTGTATGGAAGCCAAGGGATACACAGTTAAATAATTAAAATCATTGAGAATCATTATGAAGTCCTATAACTATATATCAACTATATATCTGATGCTTACCATCACTCTTTTTGGAATGCAAAATATCAAGGCGCAGAACAATTCTTCTATAGGCTCAGGACTTGGTGTCTTTGTCTTTCCCGGAGAAGGCCAGGATCAGGCACAACAAGACAAGGATGAAATGGAATGTTTTAATTGGGCCAAGCGGCAAACGGGTTTTGACCCATTGAACCCTACACAAGTTCAGGCACAGCAGGTTGATAAATCGGCTGATGGTTCTGCCATTAGGGGCGCTGCCGGTGGAGCTGCAGCAGGAGCCGCTATTGGAGCGATTGCCGGTGATGCAGGCGAGGGAGCCGCTATAGGTGCCGTCGTTGGCGGACTAAGGGGCAGAAGGGCTAAAAAATCCAGAGATGCCCAGCAACAGGCCCAGAATAATGCCTCTGCTGCAGGCCAACAACAAAAGATGATGGACGACTACAAGAGGGCTTTTAGTGTTTGTTTGGAAGCGAAAGGATATACCGTCAAGTAGTTGCATTATCTCATAATAAAACGACTAGATTACTAACAAAAGGCTAATGATAAGGCTGAGGCTAAGGATAAGGCGGAGGTTGTTGGTAAAGTTGAAAGTTGAAAATTGAAAGTTGGAAGCGGGGAGTATTTTTCTGTTCTTCAAACAGACGAATAACAAATCAACGAATGAACTTTTCGGAGGTGAGCATGAGATACACGATTTTCCTGCTTTTATTCACCTGGAATTATAGAAAAACAAGGCATTTATAATTAATTTAATTGTTTAAAATACACCAATATGAAATCCAAATTAAGCCTGGTTCTATCCCTACTCTTTATTACTTTATTTATATCATGCCAAGAGCAGAAAGAAACCGAATCTCAGGATACCGAAGCGGTTATGGGTTCAAAAGAACCTTTAAAAGTTGGTGAAACCAGTCATAGTGAAGAAACGCTACGCAAGATGCTTTCTTCGGAGTATACTGGTAAAACCTATTCTCCTTACGCCGAACGCGATTTTCCTTCCAATTTGTATTGGGGAGAAACACATTTACATACTGGCCTATCCATGGATGCAGGCGGATTTGGTAATAGACTGGGTGTAAGAGATGCATATCGTTTTGCAAGAGGTGAAGAGGTAACCGCTTCTTCCGGACAGAAAGCAAGACTCGCAAGACCCCTGGACTGGTTAGTAGTGGCTGATCACTCAGACGGACTAGGCTTTATTACTGATCTACTGGCTGCTGATCCTCTTGTTATGGGATTTGAACAAGGTGCACGTTGGTCTGACGGTTTCCGTGCAGGCGGACAAGAAGCTGTAGAGACTACTTTGGACCTTATTACTACTTTTTCACAAGGTGAGGTTGATTCTGAACTTCTTGGTAATTATTCTCCCGGATCCAAAAAGTATCAGACCATATGGGACGATGTTATAGCAGCAGCTGAGGAATATAATGACCCGGGTAATTTTACCGCATTTATAGGCTTCGAATGGACCTCCCTTGTACGAGGAGGAAATATGCACAGAAATGTCATCTTCAGAGACGGGGCAGAAAAGGCTGGTCAGGTTGTGCCTTATACTACTCAAGCTCCAATAGGTAGTACTGATCCACTTGATCTCTATAAATACCTGGAAGACTACGAAGCTAAAACCGGAGGCCGTGTACAAACCCTGGCACATAATGGGAATTTATCGAATGGTATCATGTTTCCAGTTGATGCACAATATACTGGTAGAAAACTGGACAAATTTTATGTTGAACAGCGCGCTAAATGGGAGAGAACCTACGAAGCAACTCAAATTAAAGGTGATGGAGAAACTCATCCGTTCTTATCTCCAAACGACGAGTTTGCAGATTATTACAAATGGGACGTGGGTAACCTCGATGTGAGCGAGGCCAAAGTTGATACTATGTTGCAATACGAGTATTTACGGGAGGCACTCAAAAACGGATTGGTAATAGAAGAAAGACTTGGTACTAATCCTTATAAATTTGGTTTGCAGGGTGCTACAGATAGTCATACGGGTTTGTCTACAACTGAAGAAAATAATTTTTTCGGGAAGCATACCGGTTACGAACCTAAACCTGATAGAATGACCCATCCATTTATGAAAAACGAAAATGGTGAAATTGTAGGCTGGAGTCAGCTTGCAGCTGGGATTACAGGTGTATGGTCTGAAGAAAATTCCAGAGAATCTATTTGGGATGCGATGCACCGCAAAGAAGTATATGCTACTACTGGTCCCAGGATGATGGTACGATTTTTCGGGGGTTGGGAATTTACTGAAAAAGATGTCCAAAACAGAGAGCCTGCCTTTGCTGGCTACGCCAAAGGTGTGCCTATGGGAGGTGACCTGGCCAATGCCCCTGATGGCAGATCTCCCAGCTTTATGGTCTATGCAATTAGGGACGAAATAGGCGCCAATCTGGACCGGATACAGATCATCAAAGGCTGGTTGGATAGTGACGGCAATACTCACGAGAAAGTCTACGAGGTGGCCTGGTCAGACAATCGCAAGCTGGATCGCAACGGTAAACTCCCTCCTGTGGGAAATACGGTAGATGTGGCAACTGCCAGTTGGACAAACACAATAGGAGCTTCTGAGTTGGCCACTGTCTGGACAGATCCTGATTTTGATCCTAATGAACGGGCTTTCTATTACGTTCGTGTACTGGAAATACCTACCCCACCTTGGTATCTTTATGACGCATTCAGATTTGAAGTGCCTATGCCAGAGGGAGCACCCACCAGTCAGCAGGAAAGAGCCTATACGAGTCCGATTTGGTATACACCTAATTAACCGGTTGACGGTGCACGGCAGACGGTAGACGGAGGTCGGTTGTTGGCCTTCGAATCTCTTCTTCCCCCCCGCGATAATTATCGGACCTTCTAAGGGCAAGCAACAATTTACGAATCAACAAATCAACTCAAAATTATTTGTTGTGAGTATGATATCTATTTGGTAACTTAGGACTCCTGCCACTTTTTAGAAAATCTTTTTTACAGTTAAAATTACATTATGACTCATTGAATTGTCAATGAGCTACATAATATTTAAATAATTCACTAAAAGATTCGGCATGAAAAATTTTAGACTTTATCTCTTTATGGCTTTGGCCATTTTTTTACAGGAATCAATTCTAAATGCTCAGGATCCGGTACCCAGTAATGACGCTCTTGAGAGTGCATATCCGGAAAGCAGAAATTATTCACCCTATTCCGGGCGAAATTTCCCAACCCAGGTGTTTTGGGGAGAAACCCATTTACATACCGGGATGTCAATGGATGCAGGCGCTTTCGGTGCCCGTTTACTTCCTGATGATGCTTACCGTTTTGCCAAAGGTGGAGAATTGCGTTCCTCTACAGGTCAAATGGTGAAATTGAGTCGGCCTCTTGACTTCCTGGTTGTAGCTGATCACTCCGACAATATGGGTTTCTTCCCGCGATTGCTTTCGGGAGAACCCTCAATGCTAGCCGATCCTACAGGCCGCAAGTGGTACGACATGGTTCAGGCTGGAGGTCAGGATGCAGTGAAAGCTGCGGTGGAGATCATAACGGCACTTACCAATGACAACATGCCACCTGCACTTGCTTCCTTACCAGGTTCTGAAGCCTATAGAGATGCCTGGAAAATTGCCGTTGATGCGGCAGAGAAACATAATGATCCGGGTAACTTTACTGCTTTCATCGGCTATGAGTGGACATCTACTGAAAAAGGATTTAACCTGCATAGGGTGGTAGTATATCGGGATGATGGCGAAAAGGCGAGACAAATTGAACCATATACAACACTTCGTCCTAATGGAAGCCCTAATCCTGTTGATCTATGGAAATGGATGAATGACTACGAAACCAAGACAGGAGGGAAACTTCTTGCAATAGGGCATAATGGTAATATGAGTAATGGTTGGATGTTTCCTGAAACCACAAACCGTTATGGAACGGCAATAGATAAAAATTATGTCAGTCAAAGGAGTCGCTGGGAACCGCTCTATGAAGTTACTCAGATCAAAGGGGATGGTGAGACCCATCCTTTACTTTCCCCGAACGACGAATTTGCTGATTATGAGACCTGGGCATTGGGTAATTTGGATCTTACTGAAATGAAGACCGATGACATGCTTAAATACGAATATGCTAGAAGTGGACTATTGCTCGGTCTAAAACTTGAGCAAAAATTGGGTATTAATCCCTATAAATTCGGAATGGTAGGTGCTACAGATAGCCACACAGGACTTTCTACCGCCGAAGAAGACAATTTCTTTGGAAAGCACTCTGGGATGGAGCCGAACGAAAAAAGGATTGAACATCCTATGGCCAAAATAGGGGATGCCGAATACTCTGGATGGATGCCAGCTGCTGCAGGATACCAGGGTATCTGGGCTAAAGAAAATACGCGAGAAGCCCTCTTCAATGCTATGATGCGAAAGGAGACCTATGGAACAACAGGGCCCAGGATCATTGTGCGCTTTTTCGGAGGCTGGGATTTCGTAGATGCGGATGCTAAAAGCAGACTGCCCGCGAATGCTGGTTATTATAAGGGAGTGCCGATGGGAGGAGACCTTACCAATGCACCCTCTGGCAAATCTCCTTCATTCCTGGTGGCCGCACGTAAAGACCCTTATTCCGGTAATCTTGACAGGGTTCAAATTGTTAAAGGCTGGGTAGATAAAAAAGGGAAAGAATATGAGCAGGTATACGATGTGGCTTGGTCGGGAGATCGTACTCCTGGTAGTGATGGCAAATTGCCTCCAGTGGGTAATACCGTGGATTTGGAGACTGCCACCTGGACTAACTCAATTGGTACTCCTGAATTGATTGCCACCTGGAGCGATCCGGATTTTGATCCTAATCAGAGAGCATTTTATTATGCCAGAGTTATTGAAATTCCAACACCCAGATGGACCTTATTTGACAAAGTGCGAATGGGAGTTGAGGTGCCGGAAGGAGTGCCTTTAACCACCCAGGAACGCGCTTATACAAGTCCTATTTGGTATACGCCTAATTAAACGGCAGACGGCAGACGGCAGACGGTAGACGGTGGACGGTTGACGCCAGCCTGCCGGCAGGCAGGGTTGACGGTCTCATATTGAATAATACTCTGTCCGCTATAGGCCCTCAACCATCGACTAAGAGTACACTTAAATATTATAACAATGAAAAAAACCATCTTATTTTTTGCAGCTAGTTTAATAGCACTCACATCGATCAACGCACAATCTAACGAAGAAAGTGTAGATATGATACAGTCCATTTTTGGTATGGAAAAGAAGGAGATGTACTCCAATTTTATAACGGCTAAAGGCCCCGTCGCAGATAATTTCTGGACGGTTTATGATGAATATGAAATAAAGCGCAAAGCCTTAGGCAAAAACCGTATCAATTTACTACAGCAATACGCTGAGAACTACGATACACATAGCCCGGAAGAACTGGATAAAATGATGAATGATCTAATCAAGCAAAAATCCAGCCTTGACAAATTGATCAACCAGTATTACAAAAAAATACGCGCTTCTGCCGGGTCAAAGGCCGCCGCTCAATT
>CAJIBY010000465.1_pt1 | contig 9999 bp, 9 predicted proteins | sample 9199461 | NCBI WGS metagenome assembly CAJIBY01 (sample SAMEA7708316, study PRJEB35096) | sediment metagenome | biome: marine neritic benthic zone biome [ENVO:01000025]; feature: sediment [ENVO:00002007]; material: shallow marine sediment [ENVO:03000034] sea grass bed [ENVO_01000059] ... | reverse complement strand
TTTCAGCAACAACATTCAATCAGTGCAAGTTCAGCGGGGTGTGGGCACCAGTACCCATGGTACCGCATCATACGCCGGGTCCATTAATTACGAAACGACGGCCATCAACCAGGAAAACTCCAGTGGGGAACTACTGCTTACAGCGGGTTCTTTCGGATCTTTCCGTGGCAGTGTGGGATTTAAGAGCGGCCTGATCAACGATCGTTGGGCCTTCGGTGCGCGCATCACCAAGACGTATTCCGACGGCTATAAATTTCATTCAGGCACCAACGCCGAATCCTTCTTCTTTTCCGGAGGGTATTTCGGGGAGAAGAATATATTAAAAATAAACGTGCTAGCTGGCCAAACCCGCAACGAATTGGCTTATCTGCCAGTTTTAATAGACGATATCCGCGAGGAGCCGCGCACCAACTACCTGGACCCCAACGATGAAGATGATTTTAATCAACAGCTGGTTCAATTGCAGCACATCCATGCCTTCAACGACAACTGGAGTCTGGCATCTTCTTTATACTACGGTGGAGCTGGTGGTGATTTTCCCTTTGGGTTCGACGACGGCAACGGGAATCTGATCCAGCAGAATTTTCCTTTGTACAACGACCATTTTGGGGCGTTGACAGCACTAAGCGGAATTACCCGCCAAGGGTGGGAAGTCAATGCCGGATTGCATGCTTACGTATTTAAGCGAAAGAACCAAGAAGGATTTCTGGATGATAAGGACAATCCTTACTACAGCGACCGCACTCAAAAAAACGAATTGAGCGCTTTCGGTAAAGCTCAAAGACAATGGGGTAATTGGAAATTCTTTGCAGATCTGCAAATTCGCAGGGTCACGCTGGACCTGGAGCCTGACCAGGTATTTCTGGAATCGCAGGGAGTGAATATTAGTGGCTTGGCTGTACCCCTGCGGGACTGGACGTTCTTTAATCCCAAAGTGGGCATCACTTATCAGCTCAACGGGCCTACCAGTCTTTTCTGGTCGTTTGGTCGCAGCGGCCGGGAGCCTACCCGTGCCGATTTATTGGGATCCACGGTGATCAGCGCCTTCAATCTTGATGCAGTGCTTGATGAAAATTCCGTAAAAGCGGAGTACGTCAACGATATGGAGTTGGGGTTGAATATAATTACCCAGAAATTGCAGGCTCAGGCCAATTTTTTTTACATGGATTTCACAGACGAGATCGCCCCTACCGGAGCGTTCATACCCGAAGGTTTTGTGCAATTGCGACAGAACATTGCGGATAGCTACCGCACCGGAGTGGAGATTGACTGGTTGTGGCAACCTATGGATGATTTAGCTCTAAGCGGACAAGCTACTTTTATGCAAAGCGAAATAAAAAAATTTGCTCCTGGCGGAACCACCGAAACATTCGAGAATGTTGCTCCCATCCTAAGTCCAGAGTGGCTGATCAATGCCAACGCCGACTATAAGATTAACCAATATTTTAATGTAGGATTAAGTGCTCGCTATGTGGGAGAGTCATTTCTGGAGCTCACCAATCAGCCGTATTTAACTATGCCGGATTTTATGGTGCTCAACGCCCAACTGGGGGTAAACTGGAAAGCTCATCAATTAGTATTTCAGGTTAACAACCTGTTCGACACTCAGTATTTTACCAATGGTGCTCCCGTGGATGTGGATTTTGACGGAACCATCGATGGCCCCGGATATTTGATTCAGGCGCCGGCTAGTGTTTTTGCCACCCTAAAGTTAAAATTCTAACCTTCTTCAGGTCCTAATGTTGCCTTGATCATTCGATCTTTCCCTTCAAGATCTTTTCTCAATTCCACCTTTGCCCAACAAGGATCCTGGAACAGGGCGATTACCTGGGGTCCAAACGCATGGTATATTTCCATGTAGAGACAACCGCCAAGCCTCAGCAGGGTGGGCGCCACCACCGCCAATCGCTCATAAAAGATCAGAGGATTCCCGTCCGGCACCAATAGGGCACCATGTGGTTCATGCTGTTTCACTTGTATCTGCATCGATTCCAGATCCGATTGGGGTACATAGGGAGGATTACAAACCAGTATGTGCAGATCCCGTAATTGAGGCCGCTCCTGTAGTATATCCAGATAAAAAAATTCTATAGAAGCGCTCAGCTTTTGGGCATTTAGCCGGGCTATATCCATCGCCGGCTCACTTACATCCAAAGCGTATACTTGAGCCTGGTTCATTTCCAGAGCCAGGGTAATGGCCAGGCAGCCACTACCACAGCCGACATCCAGTATCCGCTTACCCTTTTGTGTGTGATCTTTAAGTATCCAAGCGATCAATTCCTCGGTTTCCGGCCGGGGTATCAACACTGGAGGGCCCACTTTAAAGTCTCGTCCGTAAAAGTGTGCTTTCTCCAGGATATGTTGGATAGGCTCTCCATTTTGTAGACGTTGCACAGCAGCCTGAAGGTTCTTTGCTTGCCGCGCGGTCAATTCCTTAGCCCTGTTTAGCAATTGGTCTTGTTTGCGGATGTCCAATTCGTGCTCCAACAGTAAGTAAGAAATTTGCTCAGCTTCGGTGGGCTGGTAAAGAGGTTTTAGTTCCTCACTAATCTTCCGGATAAAGTCCTTTATATAAATGAGCATTTTAGCTTTGACCAAAAACCAGATAAAAATATAACTTTGTGATCACAATCTAGAACTAATTGGATATTCAAGAACAGTATATGCAGCGGGCTTTGGAGCTGGCAGCTTCCGGTTTGGGCAGGGTAAGCCCGAATCCACAGGTTGGATGTGTGCTGGTTACTGAGGATGGTATCATTGGTGAAGGGTTTCACCGTGAGTTTGGGGGACCACATGCTGAAGTGGAAGCTATCAATAAGGTTGAGGACCCAAATTTGTTGTCCCACTGTACGCTCTATGTCAATCTTGAGCCTTGCTCGCATTTTGGGAAAACTCCGCCATGTACCGATCTTATCATTGAATCGAAGATACCAAGGGTGGTAATAGCCAACCTGGATCCCAACCCCAAAGTCTCGGGAAAAGGGATAGCAAAGTTGAAAGAGGCGGGAATAGAGGTGGTTACCGGAATATCCAGCGCTCAAGGAGCCTATTTGAATCGCAGATTTTTCACTTACCATGAAAAACAACGGCCTTATATCATACTTAAGTGGGCTCAAACCGCTGATGGATTTATGGCTAAACCCAATTATGATTCCAAGTGGATCAGTAACCGACAATCACGCCAGCTGGTTCACATATTCCGAGCACAGGAAGATGCTATTTTGGTGGGCCGTGGTACGGCGCAATACGACGATCCGCAGTTAACCATCAGGGGCTTTGAAGGAAAGGACCCGCTGCGAGTAGTGCTGGACCCCACCATGTCCCTGAATAATGAACTTAAGTTATTTGATGGTTCCGTACCGACTCTCTGCTATAACTACCTCCAGGAGGGGAACGATGGAAATGTGACATGGATAAAGATGCCAAAGGGCGGGTTCTTAGCAAACATTTGGCAGGACCTCCACCAAAGAGGGATTCAAAGTGTGCTTGCGGAGGGAGGTGCTATGCTCCTACAAAGTATGACGGAAGGGGACCATTGGGATGAGGCACGGGTGTTTGTGGCTCCCCATTTATTTGGCGAAGGTATTAAAGCCCCGGTTATGAATACTAATTGTGAGGAGGAGCGTTTAGTGGGTGAGGATCGTTTGCGAATTTTTTACAACCAAAGAAACCATGGCTGAGGAAATCATTATTGCCGACTCTTTAAATAAAGAAGAAAAGTATCGTGCCCTACTACCCCAGATAAACGCCCTGGTGGGTGGTGAAGAGGACATGATTGCCAATCTATCCAATGTAGCGGCTGCACTAAAGCAGGCTTTGGGCTTTTTTTGGGTAGGATTTTATATCGTAAAAGGTGAGGAACTGGTATTAGGGCCATTTCAAGGACCGGTAGCCTGCACTCGGATTGGCAAGGGCAAAGGGGTATGTGGTAAGGCCTGGCAGGAAACACGAACCATTGTGGTATATGATGTCAGAGAGTTTCCCGGACATATTGCCTGTAATGCAGCTTCTCGATCGGAGATTGTGGTTCCTTTTTTCAGTAAAGGATCGGTTGCCTTGGTATTGGATGTCGACAGCGAAGAGGTGGGTGCTTTTGATGAAGTTGATGTACAGTATTTGGAAGATTTAGGTCGATTATTGTCCATCGAAGAATGAGCTGCATTTATCGAAAAATGTTGGCTGCTTGGTGGCTTATTCTCTATATTGACCGAACTTTAACTTTAAACCTTTTAATTATGGGATTAATAGATTTTATCAAGGGAGCAGGCTCCAAAATATTCGGGACCGATGAACCTGAAGGCCCTACTCCAGAAGAGAAAGCCGAGAAAAAAGCGGCGGCGGAAGCCAGGGCTTCTGAAGCATTAGAAAATGTAGTTCGCAAAATGGACATTGCTGTTCAGGAGCTGGACGTTAAATTCAGTGGAGGAGTGGCTACCATTAACGGCACCACAGAAACTCAAGAGGTTGCTGAGAAAGCGGTATTGGCGGTAGGTAATGTAAACGGTGTTTCCCAGGTCGATAATCAGATCGAAGTACTTAACAAGGAACCCGAAGCAGTGTATTATACTGTCCAGTCAGGAGATTACTTGTCTAAGATTGCGAAGGCTCAGTATGGCAATGCCAGCAAATACAATATTATTTTCGAGGCAAATCGTCCTATGCTGCAGCATCCGGACAAGATCTACCCCGGACAAGTTTTGAGAATTCCGCCTCTTTCGGAAAATTAAAAAATCTAGCCCGATCTTAGTATCGGGTTTTTTTTTGACCCTGCCAACCATTTAAAAATTTCCTGCGTCTTATAGATAACCCGTTGATCAGTTGTTCCCTGATTTAAATAAAAAGTCCTGGCGAATCTCGTCAGGACTTTTTTAGTTTAGTGTTTAGTAGAACTAAACGTCTTTAACTGCCACAAGCAATGCACTCATCAGGGTTGTCAAGGGAACACTGCATGTCGGACTGCTTCTGTGCCACAGACACTTCAGATTCCTCAGAGGCCGCTTCAGACTCGGGTTGCGATTCTTGAATGGCTTCTTTATCCAAGGTAAATTTAATGGCATCAGTAGCTGCTTTTGATCGCAGATAATACATCCCTGTTTTCAATCCCATTTTCCAAGCATAGAAGTGCATGGAGGTCATTTTACCAAAATTGGGATCCTGAATATGTATGTTCATACTCTGACTCTGGCAAATATAAGCCCCGCGTTCGGCGGACATTTCAATGATCACTTTTTGAGAAATTTCCCAAACCGTCTTGTAGAGATCTTTAATGTTTTGAGGGATCTCCGGTATGTTTTGAATAGAACCATTGGCCTCAATTAAACGGTTCTTCATGCTGTTATTCCACAGACCCAGCTTGATTAAATCTTTTAACAGGTGTTTATTTACCACAATAAACTCCCCACTTAGGGTACGGCGTGTATAGATATTGGAGGTATAGGGCTCAAAACATTCGTTGTTGCCCAGAATCTGTGATGTTGAAGCGGTAGGCATTGGCGCCAGCAATAAGGAGTTGCGCACACCGTGTTTTTTCACTTCCTTCTTCAAGCTGTCCCATTCCCAACGATTTGAACCGGGAGTTACTCCCCACATATCAAACTGAAAAATTCCTTTGGATACCGGTGAACCTTTAAAGCTTTCATAAGGACCATCCACCTTGGCTAAATCCTTGGAGGCGGTCATGGAAGCAAAATAAATGGTTTCAAAAATATCCCGGTTCAAACCTTTAGCTTCATCCGAGTCGAAAGGCATACGCAACTTGATGAAGGTATCTGCCAAGCCCTGTACACCAATACCAATTGGTCGGTGTCTCATGTTGGAATTTTGCGCTTCCTTTACCGGATAGTAATTGACATCAATTACTTTGTTGAGATTTTTAGTAACGACATAGGTGATGTCGTATAATTTCTGATGATCGAAAGTACCGTCTTCAGTAACGAATTTGGGTAGCGCAATAGAGGCTAGATTACATACAGCCACTTCGTCCGGTGAGGTGTATTCAATAATTTCCGTACAGAGATTACTGGACTTGATGGTTCCCAGGTTTTTCTGATTGGATTTTTTGTTGGCAGCATCCTTATATAACATATAGGGTGTTCCTGTCTCGATCTGTGCCTCCAGAACTTCGAACCAAAGGTCTTGAGCTTTTACCTGCTTACGGTAACGTTTTTCCTTCTCGTACTTTAAATAGAGTTTCTCAAACTCTTCGCCATAACAATCTGCCAGTCCTGGCGCTTCATTGGGGCAGAAAAGCGACCAATCGGCATTGTCCTGGACTCGTTTCATAAACAAGTCCGACACCCACAATGCATAAAACAGGTCACGGGCTCTCAACTCTTCTTTACCGTGATTTTTCTTAAGATCCAGGAAGGTAAAGATATCGGCATGCCAAGGCTCCAGATAAATAGCAAAACTCCCCTTCCTCTTACCGCCACCCTGGTCTACATAGCGGGCGGTCATGTCGAAATTGCGCAGCATAGGGACTATCCCATTGGAAGTCCCTCCGGTTCCTTTGATATAAGAACCTTTAGCGCGAATGTTGTGAATGCTCAGTCCGATACCGCCGGCAGATTGTGAGATCTTGGCACATTGCTTTAAAGTATCATAGATGCCGTCAATGCTGTCATCCTTCATGGTAAGCAAGAAACAGGAGGACAATTGGGGCTTTGGTGTACCTGCGTTGAACAGGGTAGGAGTGGCGTGGGTGAACCACTTCTCGGAGAGCAAGTTGTAGGTTTCGATAGCGGCTTCGATATCTTTCCCATGAATTCCCACTGCTACACGCATCAACATGTGTTGAGGACGCTCCACGATCATGCCGTCGATCTTCATAAGGTAGGAGCGCTCTAAAGTCTTGAACCCAAAATAGTCGTAGCTGAAATCCCGGTCGTATATAATGCTGGAATCTAAAAGAGCTGCATTCTTTTTAACGATTCCGTAGGTCTCTTTGGAAACTAAGGGTGCATTCTGTCCGGTTTTAGGATCTACATAGGTGTAAAGTCGTTTCATAGTGTTGGAGAACGACTTACTAGTAACCTTATGTAAATTGGAAATGGCTACACGAGCGGCAAGTTTGGCAAAATCTGGATGTTTAGTGGTTAGCGATGCGGCTGTTTCAGCAGCTAAGTTGTCTAACTCCACAGTAGTAACCCCGTCATAAATACCCGAGATAACCTTCTTCGCGATATCCACTGGCTCAATGTAGTTCATGTCCAGCCCATAGCAAAGCTTCTCAATACGGGAAGTGATCTTATCGAATTTGACAGACTCTCTTCTACCGTCTCTTTTTACAACTAGCATAGTAGGGGGAAGTTTAGGGTTTTAGGTTAGGTAGTGAATATGTTATGGCAATCAATCTTTAAAAATCCTCGTCCAATGAAAATTTCGGAGCGCTGCTTTCTTCCTTGTTCATAACTCCGGCTTTTTGATATTCTCCTACTCGTTTTTCAAAGAAATTGGTTTTTCCTTGCAGGGAGATCATCTCCATAAAATCAAAAGGATTGGTCGAGTTGTAGATTTTTTTGCCAATTAACTCATCCAACAATCTATCGGCTACAAATTCAATATACTGACACATCAGTTCGGCGTTCATACCGATCAGGTTGACGGGCAGGGAGTCCGTAACAAATTCTTTTTCTATGGTTACGGCATCGCTAATTATTTCGATGACCTTATCTTCCGGTAGCTTATTTATGGTATGATCCGTATATAGCAGACAAGCAAAGTCGCAGTGCAGCCCTTCGTCCCTGGAGATCAATTCATTGGAGAAGCTTAAACCGGGCATCAATCCCCGTTTTTTCAACCAGAAAATGGAACAAAAACTGCCTGAGAAGAAGATTCCTTCTACTGCCGCAAATGCGATAAGCCGTTCCTGAAAGTTACCCTCGTCAATCCAGCGCAGTGCCCAGTCAGCTTTCTTCTTCACGCAGTCCATGGTCTCCACCGCATTGAACAATCGGTCCTTTTCCTGAGTGTCCTTTACATAGGTGTCGATCAACAGTGAGTAGGTTTCTGAATGGATGTTCTCAATAGCGATCTGGAACCCGTAGAAAAATTTTGCTTCAGTATACTGTACCTCGGCCACAAAGTGCTCAGCCAGATTTTCGTTAACGATGCCATCACTGGCAGCGAAAAAAGCCAAAACATGGGTAATAAAGTGACGCTCGCCATCATTTAGATTTTCCCAGTCGGTAAGGTCCTGGCTTAAATCAATTTCTTCTGCTGTCCAAAAACTGGCTTCCGCTTTCTTATAAAACTGCCAGATATCATCGTGTTGAATAGGAAAAAGGACGAATCGACTGCTGTTCTCCTGTAATATCGGCTCTTCCACCGCTGCAATATCACTCATGAGTTTTGATAGGTATGTTTAACAATCTGTTAAAAAAAGATAAAAAGATTATCAGTTGACTTTTTACAGTCAATTAATTTGAACCAAAAATACTGCTTGAGGTATTGGATTGAAAGGACCAAAAATTTCCAATACGACCCTTACAAATATTGTAAAATAGCCGGTAAAAGTCAAAGCTATTTTTATGCACAAAATTCCGTAATTACTGGAAAAATTCAATTTGTCTGGAGATAACTTTTTGTTATTTAAATCATTGGAATAACGTTATCAAACAAAAACTTCATAAGGGCTGGTGGTAAAAAAATTTTAATTTTTTTTTAGAGTCCACTTATACCGTTAGAGGGGTTTGTTAAGATCAATAATTACCTTATATTTGCAATCCGTTTTCAAAAACTAGTATTTCCAGCATGTATGCAATCGTAGACATAGGCGGTAAGCAGTTCAAGGTAACTAAAGATCAGTCCATTTACACTCCTAAAATGGAGGGTGAGGCTGGCGCTTCCGTAACGTTTGACCAGGTCCTGTTGGTAGACAAGGATGGCAAGGTCAATGTGGGGACCCCCCAGATAAAGGGAGCCAAAGTTTCAGGAAAGATCCTGGAGCATATTCAGGGTGACAAAGTATTAGTGTTTAAGAAGAAGAGAAGAAAGGGATACAAAAAGAAGAATGGACACCGTCAAGATTTCACCAAAGTATTAATTGAAAAAATTACCAGTAAATAATTATGGCACATAAGAAAGGAGCCGGTAGTTCCCGAAATGGTCGGGAGTCGGAAAGCAAAAGATTAGGGGTAAAGATCTACGGAGGTCAGAAAGCCATAGCCGGGAATATCATCGTGAGACAGCGAGGCACCAAGCATCATCCTGGCAGTAATGTGGGCCTAGGCCGAGACCACACTTTGTTCGCTTTGATCGACGGCACTGTGATGTTCAAGAAAGGCCGTAATAATCGCTCTTTCGTTTCAGTGGAACCCACCGAAGCCTAAAAAAGCCTAAAGTATTAAAGATCCTGATTGACCTTGTCGATCGGGATTTTTTGTTTCTACTCTTCCTTCTTTTTCTTTTTGAGTTTTAAAATATCAGTGGTACTGATACCAATAACAAAAGCCAATAATACGATTACGATCCACAAAAAGGCGGTTGCCCCGCTTCCAATATATTCCATAGGTCAATTCAAAATTACTGTGCAAAAGTAGCACATTTCTGGGGATACTTACAAGGAAAATTTATGGCAAGCACAATTTACTGGCGGACACAAATAGGGAATAGGAATGAAAACTCTAGTGAAAGGTTAACTACAGAAGTGAAAGGTTAACTGCAGAACCAGGTTCGAGGCAAGCACTTACTGAACCCCCGATGATTAACAGATTAACCATATGATTAACAATCGAAGGATTAACCATCGAAGTTAACAATCAATTCGGTCTAATCATCAACTTAACTTAGATCACCCAACACAAAGATTAATGTTGAAGGGATTAATGCTAAAAGATTAATGATGCTCTGCTGATTTCTACAATTTTACACCATGGGGGAGTCCCCCCCGCCCCGATTTTAAGATAAGGCTTAAGGGTGTCAGGAATTGAGATCACAGGAAATTACCCGTTAATTATTCACAACCACCAACTGTTCCTCACCTCCGACTGCCTTGGTGGT
>CAJIBY010000652.1_pt1 | contig 10074 bp, 11 predicted proteins | sample 9199461 | NCBI WGS metagenome assembly CAJIBY01 (sample SAMEA7708316, study PRJEB35096) | sediment metagenome | biome: marine neritic benthic zone biome [ENVO:01000025]; feature: sediment [ENVO:00002007]; material: shallow marine sediment [ENVO:03000034] sea grass bed [ENVO_01000059] ... | reverse complement strand
GGTTGATCAGGGCCTGATCTCCCAACTCTCTGATTAGGTTCATTATGTTTATAACGGAAGACTCCAAAGCCTCACTGGTTAACGCCGGGCGGGCGGTGAGTACTTCCCAGGTATCGGGGGCGGGATATTTAATAATCTTCATAACACTTACAGGATCATCTTCTCAATAGGCACCACCAAAATTCCTTCAGCACCTGCTAGCCTTAATTTTTCGATAACCTCCCAAAAGTCGTCCTCGTTGACCACCGAATGCAATGAACTCCATCCTGGTTGAGCCAGAGGCAATACCGTGGGACTGCGCATCCCGGGAAGCAAGCTGGTGATTTTATCGATAGCCTCATTGGGTGCGTTCAGTAATATGTATTTGTTATTGTTAGCGGCTTTTACGGAACGAATTCGGAATAACAGCTGCTCCAGAATTTGCTGCTTCTCCTCTTCCAGATGGGGATGAGCCACCAATACCGCTTCCGATTTCAATAACGTTTCCACTTCCACCAAACCATTGCTTACTAGGGTGCTTCCAGTACTTACTATGTCGCAAACTGCTTCAGCCAACCCGATGCTTGGGGCTATTTCTACACTGCCGCTTATCTGATGGATGTGTGCCTTTACTCCATTCTTCTCCAGGTAATCTCCCAGTATACGGGGATAGGAAGTTGCGATGTTCAAACCCTGCAGACTGGTAATTCCCTGGTAATTGAAATCCTTAGGTACGGCAATGCACAGGCGACATTTAGAGAAGCCCAGTCGTTGTATGACCTCTAGCTTTACGCCTTTTTCTAACAGCACATTTTCTCCAATAATGCCTACATCGGAAACCCTGTCTGCTACATATCCCGGTATATCGTCGTCCCTCAGGTACAAGAATTCCACAGGGAAATTAAAGGCCTGAGCTTTTAGCTTAGCTATTCGGGCAGGAAAGCTTACACCACATTCGCTTATTAGTTTTAGGGATGCCTCACTAAGTCTGCCAGACTTTTGGACAGCCACTTTTAAAATGGTCTTCACGGATATGAAATTAGAATTTAGAAATAAGTTGAGCTGGTCTACGGCATCAAATCCATAGGCTATGATGGTGATGGTGGTGATGCGCCATCAATTTGGTACGGGAAATGTTGTGTTTGATCATAGACATTGCAATACAATTATAGGATATTTTAAGGCTTCAAAAAAGGATTATAATATATTATAGACGGTATATTTGGTTTAATAAACATGCCCCCATGAAGCTGGAACGTCGAACGTTGTTGATTAAACGCCTGGCTATGGCCAAAGGTTTTGATTTCTGCGGGATATCCAAAGCTGGCTACCTGGAAGAAGAAGCCCCTCGTTTGGAGTCATGGTTGAAGAGCGGACAGCAGGGATCCATGAGCTATTTGGAGCGGTATTTTGATAAAAGGCTGGATCCCAGGAAACTGGTGTCAGGCGCCAAGTCGATCATCACCCTTTTGTACAACTACTACCCCACAGAGAGTCCCCCCACCGCGGATAATTACCACATTGCCAAGTACGCTTACGGCAGGGATTATCATTTTGTAATTAAACGAAAACTAAAAGATCTTTTTGCTGCTATAAAGGAGGAATTGGGAGCCGTGGAGGGCCGGGTATTCGTGGACTCTGCACCGGTGATGGAGCGCGCTTGGGCTCAAAGAGCTGGGCTGGGCTGGATCGGCAAGAACAGCCTTTTGCTGAACCGTAAAATGGGGAGCTACTTCTTTATTGCACAACTGATCACAGATCTGGAATTACAGGCCGACACACCCGGAGGGGACTATTGCGGAACCTGTACACGGTGTGTGGACAGCTGTCCCACAGATGCCATCACTCCCTACCAGGTAGACGCCAGCAAATGCATCTCATATTTTACCATAGAGCTTAAGGACGCCATTCCTGAACAATTTGCGGGAACTTTTGAAAACTGGATCTTTGGTTGTGACATTTGTCAAGACGTTTGTCCTTGGAATCGTTTTGCTGAGCCTCACCGGGAACCGCAATTCGTTCCACTAACAGAAATACTGGAAATGGACCAAAGGCAATGGCAAGAACTTAGTGAAGAACAGTTCCAAAAAATCTTTAAAGAAAGCGCCCTAAAGCGAACAGGGTATAGTGGATTAAAACGAAATATTGAATTTGCAGGAAAGGAGAAAAAAGAACCCCGACCGTGATTGTAATGGGCGGGGTATGATTTTATGCTAATGAAGCATCAGGTGTAATGAAACACCTGTTCAAAACGGCCTTATAGACATGGCCAAACTTACGGTAACACCATCTTCGCAACTCTCGCAGTTCCTCGTCGATCAATGCTTTAATGGCTTTACGCAGTTCTTTTTCAAACAAAAATTTACTAAAACTTACCTTAGATAAGATGGTTTTGAAGTACTCTAGCATATTTTAAAGATTGATTATAAGTTCCTTGTAAGCAGATAAATATAACAAAACTTTCACAATTTTTAACACTTTTGAGTGCGAAATCTTGTAGGTTTTGCTTTACCTTTGAGTCTACGGTAATTCCGAAAATTAGTTTTTCAGTCTTACATGATGAGAACGAAATTGCGCAAAATTCTAGTACATGCCGGGCTGTTTTTATTTACCTGCGGGGTAGCATGGGGCCAAAGTATTAAAGTGAATGTTGGAGCGGACGAGATCGCGCTCAATGAGCCCTTTACCATCACAGTGGTGGTAGAAAACGACAAACTTAAAAACCTCAGCGGTTTTCCGGAAATCAACGGTTTTATCAAACGGGGAACCTCATCGTCCACTTCCACTCAGTTTATCAATGGTCAGGTATCTTCAACTCAAAGTATCACACAGAACTATGTAGCACAAAAAGAGGGCAGGTTCAGATTGCCCACCTTTACCATAAATGTGAACGGAGAAGATATCCGGGTTGCCGGAAAGCCGATCGTGGTAGGACCTGCCAGACAACGGCGGCGGCAAGTTGACCCATTTGCCCGGGATCCGTGGGAAGAGTTGTTTGGCAGGCGCAAAGGCAACGAGGAGTTTATCGACGTACGTGCCGATGCTTTCTTCGCCCTGTCAACAGACAAATCGGAGGTTTATGTTGGAGAGGGATTCAATACCAGTTTGGCTTTTTATGTATCAGAGCGCAATCGTGCCGATCTGGAATTCTATGACACCAGTAAGCAGCTAACCGATATCCTTAAAAGGATCAGGCCCGCTAACTGCTGGGAGGAGAATTTTAATGTGGAGAACATCAAACGGGAGCAGGTTACCATTAACAACAAACGCTACCAGAAGTATTTAATCTACCAGGCGACCTTTTATCCCTTAAATACGGAACCCGTGGAGTTTCCAGCTGTAGGTTTAAAACTCATCAAGTACAAAATGGCTAAAAACCCTTCGTTTTTTGGCCCTTCTCGTCAGGAAGATTTTAAAACCTTTTATACCAAGGCTAAGAGTGTACGGGTGAAAGACCTGCCCGATCACCCTTTGAAAGATCAGGTGGCTGTAGGAGAATATCGCCTAACGGAGCAAATCAGTGGCGAGGAGTTACAGACCGGTGAGAGCTTTAGTTACAATTTCAAAGTGCAAGGGCGGGGAAATATCAATGCTATTGAGAATCCCAATTTACCGGCAACGGAAAATTTCGATTTCTACACTCCTAATATCCAGCAAAACGTGCACCGCCGCAACGGTGAAGTTACCGGAAGCCGTTCCTTTGGATATTACGCTATCCCCAATGAACCCGGAGAATACGATTTAGGGGACTTCTTTAACTGGACATTTTTCAATCCTGTAAGCGAGCAGTACCAAACATTACGGTCCGAACTCAAAGTTTCCGTCAAGGGCGAGAGCAAAAAGAACGAAACCATATTGGCTACCGACCTGGGCAGTTTCTACGATATCATCGATTTACAGGATAATCAACTGCAGAGCCGGCACCGCTTTCAGTATCTGAAGATTTTTGCTAACATATTTATTTTAGTTATGTTAGTACTCACTGCGGTGTTCATTTTCAGAAAATAATTAATGGGTAATTCTTTTGGACAACTCTTCAGGATCACCACTTTCGGCGAATCCCACGGATCCGGTATAGGTGTGGTTATTGATGGATGCCCCGCAGGATTACCCATTGATGAGGACTTCATCCAACAACAATTGCATCGTCGCCGACCGGGCCAGTCCAAAATCACCACTCAAAGAAAAGAGGCCGATCAGTTGCAGCTTCTTTCTGGGGTTTTTGAGGGCAAATCCACAGGTACTCCTATTGCCATGATGATCTGGAATCAAGATGCTAAGAGCAAGGATTATTCTCATATCGCTGAAAAATACCGGCCTTCTCACGCCGATTATACCTACCAGGAAAAGTACGGCATCCGAGACTACCGGGGTGGCGGACGCAGCAGTGCCCGTGAAACCGCCGCACGAGTAGCCGCGGGAGCCATAGCCATGAAATTATTGGAACCTTTAGGGATTGCTATTGACGCTTTCGTCTCTCAGGTAGGGACTGTGCGGCTGGATGAGGATTATGCAAAACTTGATCTGAGCACTGTCGAAGATAACATCGTTCGGTGTCCCCACGAAGCCACTGCAGAGAAGATGATAGGGTTAATTGAAGAAACTAGGAAAGCAGGTGATTCCATTGGCGGAGTGGTAGGGGCTGTGATCAGAGGCGTGCCCGTAGGCTGGGGCGAACCGGTATTTAACAAGCTTCATGCGCAATTAGGCCATGCCATGTTGGGTATCAATGCTGTAAAAGGTTTTGAGTATGGCAGTGGATTTGCGGGGGTGCAAATGAGGGGATCCCAGCACAACGATCAATTTGAAAATAAAGAGGGTAGGATCAGTACCACTACCAATTATTCCGGAGGCATCCAGGGTGGCATCTCCAACGGTGCTGATATTTACTTTAATGTGGCTTTCAAGCCTGTAGCCACCATTATGAAAGATCAAACCAGTGTGGATCAGGCAGGGGCGGCTACTGTGGTGAAAGGAAAAGGGCGTCACGATCCTTGCGTGGTACCCCGGGCCGTGCCAATTGTGGAGGCCATGGCAGCATTGGTATTGGCCGATGCCTATTTAATGAACAAATCTGCTAAATTGTAAACATGAAGAAACTGGCATTACATTGGAAAATCCTGATAGGGATGGTTATCGGGGTATTAGTGGGACTAGCGGCGGTTATTGGGGGATTCGGAGGGTTGGTCACTGATTGGGTAAAACCGTTCGGCACTATCTTCATCAACTTGCTGAAGTTAATAGCGGTGCCCTTGATATTAGTTTCTTTGATTGATGGGATATCCAATCTTACCGATTTATCAAAACTCAGCCGAATTGGTGGTAAAACCATAGGGTTCTATGTTGCTTCCACAGTTTTGGCCATCACCGTGGGCTTGTTATTGGTAAATTCGGTTGACCCAGGGAAATTCCTTCCGGAACAAAAAAGAGAAGAACTGAAAGCAATATATGCTCCGGACGTCTCTACCAAGGTGGAAACTGCCTCAAATGTGAAAGACAGTGGTCCCCTGCAGATTTTCATAGATATCGTACCAGATAATATTTTCGGTGCTTTCCACAGCAATGTGAATATGCTGCAGGTCATTTTCTTTGCTTTTATGTTTGGCATAGCCATGGTCATGACTCCACAAGAAAAAGTCCTGCCGGTAAAGAAGTTCTTTGACGGCGCCAATGCTGTGATCCTAAGGATTGTGGAACTTGCCATGCGCTTTGCGCCTATTGGCGTATTGGCACTTCTGGCGGGCTTAATCGTGGATATTGCAGGAGATGACCCTGCTAGTGCCATAGATCTCTTCGCGGCTCTGGGTGTTTATTCCATCACCGTTGTGGTAGGACTGGCCTTTATGATATTTGTTTTCTACCCGACTTTGTTGGTTTCTTTTACCTCCATCAAATACCGCAATTTCTTTAAAGGGATCTTTCCGGCACAGATGCTGGCTTTTTCCACCAGTAGCAGTGCTGCCACTCTGCCGGTAACCATGGACCGTGTGGAAAAGAACCTAGGGGTTTCAGAAGAGGTTTCAAGCTTTGTGCTGCCTCTAGGAGCTACCATCAATATGGATGGCACCAGTATACACCAGGCGGTGTCCGCGGTATTCATAGCCCAAGCCTTTGGCCATGACCTTACCATGATAGATCAGCTCACTATCGTGCTCACTGCAACCCTGGCCTCAATTGGAGCTGCTGCAGTACCCAGTGCGGGGATCATCATGCTGGTGATAGTGCTGGGAGCCATCGGGATCGAACCGGAAGGCTTGGCCTTGATCATTGCAGTTGACCGACCTTTGGATATGTGCCGCACCATTGTAAACGTAACCGGTGATGCTACCGTAGCCACATTAGTTGCCAGTACAGAAGGTGAGTTGCGGGAAGGGCTGGATCCCGACCAATTGTTGCATGAAGAAGTATTGCAGGAGCAGGCACGTGACGAAAAGTATCCAATTGATTAACTTTGTTGAACAATCAGCCGCCCCCATACGTTTATAAGGCAAATAGCAAAAAATGGAAGGATACAATCGAGAAGAACTATATAAGAGGCCGGTGAACCTCTACATGGAATCAAACCCCAACCCCAACTCCCTGAAGTTTGTGGCTAACTATATGTTGGTGGGGCAAGGCCAGACATTTGACTACCCCGACGTACAAAGTGCCCAGGAATCGCCATTGGCTATGGAGCTGTTCAATTTACCTTATGTGCGAAGGGTATTCATTATGAGCAACTTCGTAACTGTTACCAAAGATCCCCAGAGCGAATGGATTGAAGTGCAGGATGAGATCAGGCAACTTATTACCCAGTGTTTACAGTCGGAAAAGCCTATTATATCACCTGAGGAACAAGAGGAAGGGCAACAAGAGGATCCGACCAAAAGTGGTAACCATGAGCTGGAAGACCGCATCAAAGATATCCTGGACGAATACATCAAACCGGCGGTAGAAATGGATGGCGGCGCCATTCAGTTTCACTCTTTTGAAGATGGCGTAGTGAAGGTTTTGTTGCAGGGTGCCTGCAGTGGATGTCCGTCCTCTACCATCACTTTAAAAGCAGGGATTGAGAATTTATTGAAGAGGATGGTCCCTGAAGTTCAACAGGTTGAAGCCGAAGGTATTTAGCTATTCCTTTTTGTCTTTTTGATCCATTTTTTTGGCCGACCACGAAGCCAGGACCGAACCTATGATCACCAGGGCAAATCCCGGAATGTCCAGATTTTCAGGTCTGGTAAACTCCAATGCCTCCATTTCCCGAAGAATTTGAACCACTACCAGCACGGTCCCGATAAAGGCAATTCCCACGGATGCATTATGTATTCTTTGATATTTCACAAAAGTTGAGTTAGAAAAATAAACTTAAAGCTAACAAAAAATTCAAAAAATCGTTATTCGTTGTAATATGCTGAAAATCAAAATCTTAATTTAAAAAACCCTGCCACAGCCCCCAGGATCGGTGTTTGTTTAAGAACGTGATTTTTCGTATACTATTACCTTTTATATCTATGGAAAATTATAAAGCTAAATTATAAAGCTCAACTATGAATTTCAAAGGAGAAAGACAACCAGATCCGAAATCAAGACGGAACCGGGAGATTGAAACGGTGGCCAATTATATGTCCGTGGACCTGGTAACTTTTCGTCCAGACCAGGATATAAATGAAGCGATTGCCGCTATGCTGGATCGGAAAATTTCCGGTGCGCCGGTATTAAACGAGGTGGGCGAGCTAGTAGGAATCATTTCAGAAAAAGACTGCTTGAAAGTGATCATTGACGACGCTTATCACAATCAACCACACACCAAAAATAAGGTAGAGGATTACATGAGCTACGATGTGGAGACCGTATCTATTGAAAGCAGCGTGGTAGACGTAGCCAATAAATTCATCAATCAAATGTACCGGCGTTTTCCGGTGGTGGACAGCAATGGTAAGGTTATGGGACAGGTTAGCAGAAGGGATATTCTAAAGGCTGCCCAAAAGATCAAAATGACCACCTGGTAGGCTGGTAGTACCTCCTCAAAAATCTATTTCATAATTCATTTTTTTATAACTCCGGAAGCGGAAGCTTAAAACATTTCGTATTTTCACGGCTCTTTCTCATTTAACCGCCATTACGAAATGGAAACCTTGTTGTCTCTTGACGGATTAGTCAGTTTTGCATCTCTGGTATTGATGGAAATTGTACTGGGTGTAGATAATATCATATTTATCTCCATTATTACCGGCCGCCTTCCTAAGCACTTGCAGGAAAGGGCGCGTGTGGTAGGTATTGGCCTGGCCCTGTTGATCAGAATTGCTTTGTTATTTGCTATTACCTGGCTAATTCGCGCTAATGATCCACTATTCACGGTTTTGGATTTCGGATTTACACTGAGGGATCTCATTCTCATAGCCGGCGGTTTATTTTTGATCTACAAAAGCACCACGGAAGTCCACGAAAAATTGGAGGGAGCGGAAGAAAGTGAAACGGGCAAGGCCTCACTGGGATTTAATGCTGCAATATTTCAGATCATCCTGCTGGATATTGTATTTTCTTTTGATTCTATCCTTACGGCCATAGGGCTGGTGGAAAGTGTGCTTATTATGGTGTTGGCGGTTATCATATCCATGGTGGTTATGCTGTTGTCTGCCACCCGCATCAGTAACTTTATCCATAAACATCCCACGGTTAAGATGTTGGCTCTTTCGTTCCTGTTAATGATCGGAGTGCTGTTGATGTTGGACGGCTTCCATCAACATGTTCCCAAAGGCTACGTTTATTTTGCCATATTCTTCAGTCTGGGAGTAGAAGTACTGAACATAAAAGTTCGCAAGAGGGCTGTGCAACCAGTGCACTTAAAACAAAAGTTGAAAGAGAATCCGGATCAAACTACCACCTGATACTTAAGCGCAATTGAATCCAGAATACCGGAGACCTCTGCGGCATCATTGGCCTCCACCAGGGCAGTTCGAAAAGGCTTGAAGTGTGGTAATCCCCGGAAGTAGTTGGTATAATGACGTCTCATCTCAAATATACCCTGACGAGGCCCTTTCCAAGACAATGAGAATTCCAGGTGTTTCTTAACCACGGCTATTCGTTCCTCCAGAGCAGGTGGAGCCAATAACTCACCGGTCTTGAGATAATGTTTGATCTCCCGGAAGATCCAGGGATAGCCTATTGCCGCCCGGCCGATCATGATACCATCCACCCCGTATTTATGGCGGTATTCCAGGGCTTTTGCGGGAGCGTCAATATCGCCATTGCCAAATATGGGCAGGTGGATGTCAGGGTGGTTTTTCACCTCCGCTATGTGATCCCAATTGGCCTCCCCCTTGTACATTTGTTTGCGCGTGCGTCCGTGAATGGTTAGGGCTTGCACTCCCACATCCTGGAGTCTCTTGGCTACTTCCACAATCTGGATGGTATGGTCGTCCCAGCCTAAGCGGGTTTTGACGGTTACCGGCAAATCCACCCGGTCCACAATCTCCTTGGTCATTTGCTGCATTTTGGGTAGGTCCAGCAAAATGCCTGCTCCTGCCCCCCGACAGGCTACCTTTTTTACGGGACACCCATAGTTGATATCCACAATCTCAGGTTGTGCGGCCTCCGCGATGGCCGCAGCCTGCCGCATAGAGTCGATCTTATCACCAAAGATTTGGATTCCAATGGGACGTTCGTAGTCATAGATATCCAGCTTTTGCACACTTTTACGGGCATCACGTATCAAACCCTCTGAGCTGATGAACTCAGTATACATGAGATCGGCCCCATTTTCCTTGCATACAGCACGGAACGGGGGATCGCTAACATCCTCCATGGGGGCCAGTAAAAGGGGGAATTCCCCGATATCCAAGTTTCCTATTTTAACCAATTATATTTAGTATTTTGGCGTAAATTTACTTCAATATGGGAAATATTGAAAACGATTTGATGTTGTCCCGACATCAAAAACCCTGGTTGTCCTTACTATCCGTAATCCTATTGGCAATCGGTGGACTGTTAGTAGGACAGTCAATCGGCATGGGAATCGTTGCTTACGCCTATGATCTCGGCCTAGAAGAGATCCTTTCGGGAATAACCGGTCTCTCGGAAGATTTTAAAATTCCCATATACATAATCCAGGGATTT
>CAJIBY010000482.1_pt1 | contig 10133 bp, 10 predicted proteins | sample 9199461 | NCBI WGS metagenome assembly CAJIBY01 (sample SAMEA7708316, study PRJEB35096) | sediment metagenome | biome: marine neritic benthic zone biome [ENVO:01000025]; feature: sediment [ENVO:00002007]; material: shallow marine sediment [ENVO:03000034] sea grass bed [ENVO_01000059] ... | reverse complement strand
TGTAAGTCGCTGGTTCCAAAGGGAGTTGAACAAGGGATTTTTTGTGCAGATATGAAAGTATCGCTCGTCAACGACGGACCTGTTACCATAATTATTGATACCAAGGACAAAAAATAGCAATATGACCATTAAGGAAGCTCAGAATCAAATAGATCATTGGGTCAACACCACGGGAGTGCGTTATTTCAACGAGTTGACCAATATGACGCTCTTAACAGAAGAAGTTGGGGGGCTAGCCAGAATAATGGCTAGAACTTATGGAGAACAGTCCTTCAAGGACTCTGACAAAGACCGGGACCTGGGAGATGAAATGGCCGATGTCCTGTGGGTGCTAATTTGCCTGGCTAACCAAACAGGAGTTGATCTTACGGAAGCCCTTAAAAAGAACATGCAAAAGAAAACGGATCGAGACGGTCGCCGGCATCTAGACAACGACAAATTACGTTGAAGGATCTAGTTTTAAGAGTCTGGTATTCTGTAACACTACGTTAAAATCAAATTGATCCCTTTTCAAACAAAACTCCAGATCTTTTTGGTTTTTAAACCCCGCCAGCCGTTTGGCGTGAGAGCTTTTTCCTAAAAACTCTTGCATGTTTCTCGCCACCCCGTTATACAGAGTAAGGGCCGCCAAAGAAGCATCGTCGGATATTACAAAGTTCGCCTCAAGTTTTTGGACCAGCGCCCCTGCGTATAAAGTGTCCTCGATGTTGAAGTTGCCTTTCCATCCGGCACATAAAACCAATACCGGTGATTTTTGAGCCATCAAATAGCCTGCTGTGGCGCTCAGGTTCAAGAACGAGCCTATCAGCACCTGCTTGGCCTCACTGGCCAAAACAATCGCCTGTGAACCATTGGTAGTGGTAAACGCCAGGTGGCGTCCCGCAAGATCATGGTTCATGAAGTCGAAGGGTGAATTACCCAAGTCAAACCCCTCAACTTTCTGGCCGCCGCGCTCGCCAGCGGTGACAAACCCTTCATTTTTGAACAGCCTACAGTCTGCCAGTGTTGGGACTGGAGTAACACTCTCCACATTATAGGCAAAGGCCGTGACCATGGAACTGGTAGCCCTCAAAATATCCACCACCACCACAATCTTATCTTGGATCTGATGGAGCGGCAACAGTTGGGGCGATAAACAAGTGGTGAGCTGGGTCATACAAGTGGCAGTTTCTTAACAGTGGCCTGGTGAGGCTTACTTCTGATATTGATAAAAATACTATTCTCTACACCGGCATGTTCCTTGGTTACGTACCCTAAACCTATACCCTTAGACAAACTAGGGGACTGGCTGCCGGAGGTTACTTTGCCGATAATAGACCCTTCCTGATCCATGATCTCGTATCCATGTCGGGGGATGCCTCGATCATCCATGACAAAACCCACCAATTTCCTGGTTATGCCGGCTTCTTTTTGCTTGGCCAGAATCTCACTTCCTATAAACTCTTTGTTGAACTTAGTTATCCATCCTAACCCGGCCTCCAGAGGAGATGTGCTGTCATCGATATCGTTACCGTATAAACAGTATCCTTTTTCCAATCGCAAAGTGTCACGGGCCCCCAATCCGATAGGTTTGATCCCATGAGGCGCTCCTGAGATCATGATTTGGTCCCAAACTTCTTGGGCCTGATGTGCGGGGAGGTAAAGTTCAAATCCCCCCGAACCGGTATATCCGGTAGCAGATATTATTACATTGGGCACTCCCGCTAAATGACCGACTTGAAATCGATAAAATTTGATGGAAGAAAGATCTACTTCCGTAAGATTTTGCAGGGCCTGGATGGCCGAAGGGCCCTGCACCGCAAATAGACAGGTGTCGTCAGAAATATTCTGTAGATGAGTCCCGTATTGGTTGTGCGTACTGATCCAGTTCCAGTCTTTTTCAATATTAGAGGCGTTTACCACCAGCATATATTTTTCATGGTCCAAGCGGTAGACCAGCAGATCGTCGACAATTCCCCCTTGATCGTTGGGCAAACAGTTGTATTGGGCCTGGCCAACCTCTATTTTGCTCACATCATTGGAGCATAAGAATTGTAGGTGATTCAGCACTTGTGGCCCGGACAGTATAAACTCACCCATATGCGAGACATCAAATATGCCTACGCTTTTTCGCACGGTCAAATGTTCCTCTACTCCGGAAGTATAGCGCACCGGCATATTGTAACCAGCAAAGGGCATCATCTTGGCACCTAAGGCTTTGTGAGTTTCCTCAAGTGCTACATTTTTAAGTTCCATTTCGTGGGGTTAGTTACAAATTTAGTATCCAATTTAACAATAGTAGTTTATTTCCATTAGAACAATTCCAATTGAGCAGGAAGTAACTGAAAGGACCTCCGATGGAAAGGCGTTACTCCAAAATGCTCAATTGCCCGACGGTGGGCCCTGGTTGGATATCCAACATTGGTATTCCAGTAATACTCCGGGTGGCGCCCTGCCAAATTCTCCATAAGCTCGTCGCGATGTGTCTTGGCCAACACAGATGCGGCGGCTATAGAGAAATACTTGCTGTCACCTTTTACAATACACCGGTGGGGGACATTTTGATATTTGTTGAAGCGATTACCATCGATCAAGAGTTGTTCCGGTTGCTGGTTAAGTCCATCGATTGCCCTGTGCATAGCCAGGAAAGAAGCGTTAAGTATGTTGATCTGATCGATCTCAAGTTGAGTGGCTAGAGCTACCGACCAGGATAAGGCGTTTTGCTCGATTTCCAAACGCAGTTCTAGACGTTGTTTCTTGGTAAGTAGCTTGGAGTCTGTGAGCAGTTTGTGACCATAGTCTTGTGGAAGAATTACCGCTGCAGCCATCACCGGTCCAGCCAAACAGCCCCGGCCGGCTTCGTCACACCCGGCTTCCAATATAGTTTTGGAGTAATATGCTTTTAGCATGGTGCAAGATATTCAGAAGAACCTAATCAGTCAATGACTAAAAACTTTCATAGATAGTTGCGTATTTTTACGCATGGAGTACCGATCAAATCCCTGGAAAGTTAAAAGTTTTGAAGACCTCTACGACAACGACTGGATTACCCTACGTGAGGATCAAGTGATTAATCCGGGGGGTAAGCAGGGGGTTTACGGCAAGGTATTATTCAAGAATCGGGCAGTGGCCATTATTCCGCTGGACCAGGAACAACACACCTGGATCGTGGGCCAATACCGTCACACCCTAAGTGAGTACAGTTGGGAGATCCCCATGGGGGGTGTACCCTTTGAGGAGGATCTAATGAGTGGGGCCAAACGGGAACTGCGGGAAGAGACTGGTCTGGTGGCAGAAGTATGGGATCAAATACTCAAGGTACACACTTCTAATTGTGTAACAGACGAAGTGGGATATTGTTTCCTGGCCCAAGGGCTCACCCAAGGTCCTACTAATTTCGATGAGACAGAGGATTTGGAAATCAAACGCGTTCCTTTTGATACCGCCCTGGAAATGGTCATGAAGGGGCAAATTACCGACGCCATTAGTGTAGCTGGAATCCTAAAATTGGCTAGATTGCAGCGCCTTTGACACACTATGCTTTCCGCAACTTATCAAGAACATTACCGCAAAAATTTCATGCTGGCTTACCCCGTAATGCTGAGTCAGCTGGGTCAAGTATTAGTGGGTGTCGCAGACAGTTTAATGGTGGGCCGACTGGGTGCCGAGCCCCTGGCAGCTGCTTCACTGGGCAATGTTATCTTTTACATGATCATGGTATTTGGGCTGGGAGTATCCTATGCCCTAACACCTTTGATCGCCGCTGCCGATGGAGAAAATAACCAATCCAAGATCATAGGCATTTTCCGTAACGGGCTTATGGTCAATACCATTTTAGGGATGATCCTGGCACTGGGTGTTTTCCTTTGTACGCCTCTGCTGTACCACATGGATCAGCCTCCGGAGGTAGTGGATCTGTCCATTCCCTATCTGAGGATCATCACGGTTTCCATGGTCCCCTTTATGTTGTTTCAATCGTTTCGACAGTTTGCTGAAGGCTTGGGCAACACCAAGAAAGCCATGTTTATTACTGTCTCCGCTAATGCCCTAAATATTATTTTAAACTATTTGCTGATCTATGGAAAGATGGGGTTTCCGGCATTGGGTTTGAACGGAGCAGGCTGGGCTACTCTGATCTCCCGGGTGATTATGGCGGTGGCAATGGGACTATTTGTATACCGGGCCCGAAGATTTCAATTCTACCAGGCCGCCTTTAAAACCACCAAATACTCCTGGGAAGTAATGAAACGGATCCTTAGGGTGGGTGTACCTACGGGGATGCAGTTCATATTTGAGGTCAGCGCCTTTGGGGTCACTGCCATAATGATGGGGTGGCTGGGTACTAAGCCCCTGGCAGCGCACCAGATTGCTATCAATCTGGCCTCTATTAGTTATATGATGGCAACCGGAATAGCTTCTGCGGCCTCGATTAGGGTGGGTAATCAACTAGGTCAAAAACGATATCAGAGTATGCGAGAAGTGGGCTATACCTCGTTTATTATGGTGGCCCTATTTATGGGAATTGCTGCTTTGACCTTTATTCTGTTCAGGAATTATTTCCCTATGCTCTATGTGGATGATCCGGAGGTGATCGCTATTGCGGGTAGTTTGTTGGTGGTAGCGGCGCTCTTCCAGATCTCCGATGGGGTACAAGTGGTAGGAATGGGAGCGCTCAGAGGAATGGAAGACGTACGTATACCTGCCTTAATTGCAGTGACCTCTTACTGGTTACTGGGCCTACCCTGCGGATATCTGCTGGGATTTAGTTTGGGAATGGGAGCACAGGGAGTATGGCTGGGATTATTGATTGGTCTCAGCGTAGCTGCCGTTTTATTATATTGGAGATTCGGCAGCACGACCAAACGAATCATGAATCTCATTTAATTTATGAATAATGTTAAATTAGGGCCATGAAGAAAGTGCTAAGATGGATCTATTCCCGATACTGCTTAGCTGTTTTCGCTCTGATTTTCTTAGCATTAACACCGCTTTTTCTGATATTTATTCAGAAGCCCTCTTGGAAACAATACGCGCTTACCTTGAATCGTTGGTGGGCCCTATGGTTTTTTACTATATCCCGTATTCCAGTTAAGCAGGTGTACCATCAACCCATTACGGGGGACAACCCGTTGATTTTCTGTGCAAATCACACCTCTTTTCTGGATATCCCATTGATCGGTTTAAATCCCAATCGCTTTGTATTTGTTGGTAAGAGTTCAATTGGCAAAGTACCCCTGTTTGGGTATATCTATCGCAAGATTCATATTACCGTCGATCGCAACAAGCTTCGCAGCAAATACCAAACGTTGCGTAGTGCCGGCGAGGAGATCGATCGGGGCCGTAGCCTGGTAATGTTCCCCGAAGGAGGTACCGCCAAAAATCCCCCACAACTCAGCGCATTTAAGGATGGTCCTTTTAGGATCGCCATCGAAAAACAAATTCCTATCGTTCCTGTAACTATTCCCTATAATTGGATAATTTTACCTAATCATCCTAGTTTAATGGTGAATAGAAGAACGGCATTGATTGTATATCACCAGCCGGTGCCAACCCAAGGCCTTGATCTGAACGACGTTGAAGCCCTTAAGGCAAAGGTTGCGTCGATTATTAATAAAGAAATCCAAAAATTTCACCCACATGGACATAAATGAACAAACTTTACACAAGATTGCGCATTTAGCCCGTTTATACATTGATGCAGACCACAAAGAGGAGATGCTCCATGACCTGAATGACATGATCCATTGGGTGGAAAAACTTCACGAAGTAGATACAGAAGGAGTGGAACCCCTTACCAATATGTCGCAGGAGGTGAACTCCTGGCGTGAAGATGATGTTCAGGACCACATTAGCCGTGAGCAGGCCTTAAAAAATGCACCTCACAGCGATAGTAAGTTCTTTAAAGTACCTAAGTTTCTGAAATAGACCCTTCATGGACAACTTGTTTTTTTGGAAATCCTGGCCCTCTCCTCAAAAGCAAATCTATCAGATCTTCCTCCTGCTGCTGGCCGCCTCCTTGATATACTATTTGGTGGGTTACTTCTGGAGTTCCAAATTGGTGATTCAATGGGAAACCATCAGCCAGATAAAAGCAGTGCCATTGGTGCTTGAGCATTTTAGCTTCGGAGGTATTCCATTAGGGGTTTCAGCTGATTTTTATGCCATAACACAGGTCTTTGAAGGCAGCGATTTGCAATTAGCCACCTGGCCTGCTCATTTGCTGCTGGTTGCTGTTGCTCTAAGCTTAGTGCTGGGTTTAAGTATAAGCACCGACCTGTCTCGCTTTTGGTTTCTAGTCAGTCAGATCCTATTTATTTTTGTTCTGGTGGGCTTTAAGCTGGAGCAGCTGTTGCTTTTCGATCGCACCGATAAGATTGCCCTTATACTGGCTTTTGTGCTCTATCTGCCTGCCGGTTACTATTTTCATATCACCAAGTCAATAGGTCTGCTTTCCCGCATCCTATGGTACTTCTTGATTACCTTGATATTCGGGACCGTCATCCACTTTTTCAGCGGAGTATCAACCCCGTTCCTCTATTTGGTTAGTTACGGCATCACCGTACCCATTGCTATTACCGTCATATTCATATTGTTTACCGCTCATGAGATCATTTATGGATTCCTGTACCTGATTACCCGGTCCAATACCCCACAAAGCACCAATAGTTTTATTCATTTCTTTGCGTTATCTATCATTTACCTGGGTAATGTCTTATTGCTATACTTAAAGAACTCTCGACGTATTGATTGGGATTTTTACTATTTGGATGCCTATTGGATCGTAATAGCCACCGGTTTGATCGGCATCTGGGGTCTAAAACAGAGACAAGAGCTTTACCGCAACATCGTCAATTTTGAACCACAGGCAGCTATGGGCTATTTGGGGTTGGCGGTAGTAAGTTTCAGCACCATAGGGTATTTCTTCGCCACCGCTAATGACTCTACTGTTGAGGCCTTCGAAGATGCTATTGTGTTCGGACAGCTCTGTGTGGGATTTGTATTCCTGATTTACATTCTGTTTAATTTCCGCAGTGTGCTTATTGAGAACCTCAAGGTCTACAAAGTAGTATATAAGCCCCAAAAGATGCCCTTTTTTTCCATGAGGATCGGTGGGCTCATAGGAGTACTGGGTTTGTTCTTACTAGCCAATCAATATCCTTTAGATCAAGCAATAAATGGTTATTATAATGGTATTGGGGATCTGCATCGCGCCGATGGCAAAGACTTTTTGGCTAGAGAGTATTATAAAATGGCGGCTATCTATGCCAGTACCAATCACCGGTCCAATTATGCCATTGCCGGAATGGCTTTGAAAGAACGGAAGAACAGCGAAGCCCTGCATTACTTTAAGCAGTCTTTGCTAAAACAGCCCACCCCTTATGCCTATGTCAATACCGCCAATCTCTATCAAGCTCAAGGCAGCTTCTTCCAAGCGTTATTCACCCTGAAGCAGGGCCTCAATGATTTTCCGAACAACGGACATATTCAGAATAATCTGGCCATGCTATACGCACAAACCGCCATCCTGGATTCGGCGCACTATTTCCTACGATTAAATGCATCCAAGCGATCAGTGGCCAGCGTGACTAAAACCAATCAACTGGCCCTGTTGATGCGCTCCTCACACCCGGTGCCGTTGGACTCGCTTTTTCAAAACTTAAGCTCCCCTAAGCCGGAGGAAATGAGCAATATGCTTTTGTACGCCAGTAAATCTCAGTATACTCCTGTGGTATCTTACACGCCACCACAGGATTCTATTCTGAATCCCCTGGAATTTAGTTGGTGGTATAATCACACTTTGAATCAGCGTCCACGTGCTAGCAGTCACTTAGCTTTTCTAAACCGCACTGCCCAGGTGGCTGAGAATGCCTACTATCGCACCGATTTATTATTCGTAAAAGCCATTACTCAATACTATTCCGGCGATGTGGCGGCGGCTTTCGAACAGATGAATAACCTACAATTCTCCAATAATGCGAAGTCGGGATATTACAACCATATCTTGGGCCTTTGGTGTTTACAGCAAAATGCTCCGCGCCTGGCTCAGGGATACTTCCAGAGCAGCATAGAGGGTCAATATATTCCTTCTATTTGGCTTCAGGCCATAACACAATTAAGCTTGGGGGATAGTGTCCAAGCAAGAAGATTGTGGAACAGCTACCAGCAAGCAGAAACGCCAGAGTCCCTGTTGCCTCATGAGCAGTTGAGGCTTTTGTTCCAGCACGATAGCTTGCCCTTTGAAGCCTCAGATGAACGGCAGTTTTTAAAGCTGCAGTTTAGGGCTGACACTACGGTATCCGCTACTCTTAAGGCACTCTTAAATTTAGAGGATCCCAAAGTGGTGGATCAGGCCTTGTACTGGTGGTTGTCACAAACCAAAGATGAAGCGGGAATCAAGGCCAATCAGCAGCTGGAAGATTTGATCGCGGGAAGTACTCAAGAGGTTAAGGATCTGTGGTCCTTACAAAAGATATACGGTGACAGATCCTGGGGCAACCTGGATGAATCTCTGAAAAATCGCACCCAAGGAACCGGTCCACAATTCTTTTGGCTGGCACTGGTTCAAGCCCAACAAGCAGAAGAACTGGGTCAAACTGATCGGGTGATAGAGCACTACCGTCAACTTGAAAAAAATCCTTTCTTCAGCCCGGGTATTTTAGCAGCAGCCCAGTATTATATGGGTGAAGAAGATCATGTAAGTGCCTACCAGATATTATTAAATTCCATTGAAATTAATCGCTATGACTCAAGGTTGATCCAAGAATACGCCCGCCAATGTATGCGGATGAACTTAGACACTTATGGTCGAGTAGCCATTGAACGATTAAGTCCTCTGATTAACGATCAGCAGATGCAGCAATTTTTAGTTGAGCTTAACCAAATAAGTGCTGCCAGCCACTCTGAGGAGGACGACTGGGATCTGTAAACCTCGCTTACCGCTTGTGTAAAATGACCTTCTGAATGCCACAGGAATGAATTGAAATGTTTATTTTTGGTTGCCTCAAAAGCTACCTAGTCGTATATGAAGATCATACACACTGAAAAGATTTCTCGCATCTACAGGATGGGCAGCGAGACCATTTATGCCTTGCGTTCTATTGACATCGATATTTCTAAAGGGGAATACGTGGCTTTTATGGGACCATCAGGGTCTGGAAAGTCAACTTTAATGAATATTATCGGCTGTTTGGATACACCCAGCAGCGGTACCTATATCCTGAATAACAGAGATGTAAGTGATATGACCGAGAACGAACTGGCCGAAATACGGAATAAGGAGATCGGCTTTGTTTTTCAAACCTTTAATCTACTTCCACGGGCCACCGCAATGGATAATGTAGCGCTTCCCCTGATATATGCAGGGTTCGGGAAATCCGCTCGAGAAGAAAAAGCTATGGCAGCCTTGGAGAGTGTGGGTTTGGGCGACCGGGCCAGCCACAAACCCAGCGAATTATCCGGGGGTCAAAGACAAAGGGTGGCTATTGCCCGCGCGCTGGTTAACGATCCTAGTATCATTCTGGCTGATGAGCCCACGGGCAACCTGGACAGTAAAACTTCATACGACATCATGGATGTATTTCAACAACTGCACGATCAGGGTAATACCATTATCATGGTGACACATGAAGATGATATTGCTCATTACGCGCATCGAATTGTAAGATTGATGGATGGCCTTGTTGAAAGCGACCAGCTAAACGAACATATCAACAAATCAGTCTCGGCGGCTAGTTCATGAAGATCTACACCAAAGGCGGTGACAAAGGTAAGACCTCCCTTTTGGGTGGCAAACGGGTTTCAAAAGCCCACGTCCGGATCCAAGCATATGGTACGGTAGATGAACTGAATTCACATCTGGGTCTTTTGGCCGACCAGCCGGTGAATTCGTCACAAGAAGCGTTGTTACGTGATATACAGCACAACCTTTTTGTTATGGGGTCACTGCTGGCCGCTGATGATCCCCGGGACCGGGAGAAGTTGCCGGCCTTGGAGAACAAGCAGGTTTCTTTGCTGGAACAAGCCATTGATGAAATGGATCAGCAATTGCCCGAATTACGTTCTTTCTTATTGCCTGGAGGACATCAAAGCGTTTCTTTTTGCCACATAGCCCGCTGTGTTTGCCGCAGGGCTGAGCGTGCGGTCATTGAGCTGGC
>CAJIBY010000504.1_pt1 | contig 10139 bp, 10 predicted proteins | sample 9199461 | NCBI WGS metagenome assembly CAJIBY01 (sample SAMEA7708316, study PRJEB35096) | sediment metagenome | biome: marine neritic benthic zone biome [ENVO:01000025]; feature: sediment [ENVO:00002007]; material: shallow marine sediment [ENVO:03000034] sea grass bed [ENVO_01000059] ... | reverse complement strand
ATCATTACTCCATTAACGAGACCAAGTTGGACAGCGCTCAGTTCAATTGGGGGTATGACCCGCAGAATTATGATGTTCCTGAGGGTTCGTATTCTACAGACCCCTACCCTGCAGAAAGAAGGATAAAAGAGTTTAAAGAAATGGTGAAATCCTTTCATGATAATGGCATCGGGGTGATCCTGGATGTAGTTTATAACCACACGGGCCGTACAGAAAACTCCAATTTCAATTTGGAAGCACCAGGTTACTATTACAGGTATTGGGAAGACGGTAGCCTGTCCGATGCGGCAGCCTGCGGTAATGAAACGGCTTCTGAGCGGGATATGATGCGTAAATTTATTCTGGAGTCTGTTTCCTACTGGGCTCAGGAGTATCATCTGGATGGATTTCGATTCGACCTAATGGGTATAAATGATATTTCCACTATGAATGAAGTAGCCACTACACTGGAATCCATTAATCCGAATATCATTACCCGGTCCGTTGCAGTACCTGCCATTTCCATGGCGGTAGTTTTTCAGTGATAATTCAGACAAAAAGAAAGGGCCCTAATTTGAGCCCTTCCCAGATTGCTAAACATACTTACTAGTTCTCACCACTAAGCAATTTCTTTTTAGGCACCAGGGTGCCATCGGCAAAGACTTTGAGGTTACGCTTTTTCAATCCTCCTTTAACAGTAACCGTATAGATAGCCTCTACTGAGCCGTCAGCCAGGGGTCTTTCCATAAGAACTACTTGATCCGCCATTTTCCAATCACTGTACTCGGAGTTTTTCACCGCGTCAAGAATCAAATCCGGAAGATCTTTGGTATTAAGGATTATCTCGGTTTCCATCCATTCACCATTGCGGTAAAAAACCGACCTTTGGGTCTTGTCCTTGTATTGAAACCGCACATAGAAATTATCCGGATCCTCAATCTTCTTACCGGTGGGTTCGATCATTGCACTTTCCCATTCATTTTTCCAGTCATCGTAGCAGTCGCAATCCGGCAGGTACCATTCTACTTTGTCTGCATAGGGATATTTAGTACCAAAAGATTTGTACACCACTTTGGGTACCTGATCCTTTTCCACCATACCTGCTTGAAATGTGGAATTGGGTATAATATTACCGTCAGGGTCCACTTTGAGAGTCTCTTTATTTAACCCGTCCTTTACAGGCACTTTGTAGAAGGCCTCAGAGCCACCGTCGTCGGTACTTTTTATAACGTAGACTATTTTTTTACCCAGTTTCCAATTACCAAAACCGGTAGCCGCTATAGCGGTGCCAACCTTAACTGGTAAATCATCTTTGCTGAATACCGTTCGAGTCTCCATCCATTCTCCATCTCGATAGTAAATAGAGCGGCGATCCTTGTTCTCATACTTGTAGGTTACGTGAAAAAATTTGGGTTGATCACCTTCTCTCAAGTTTTGCAACTCCAAACTCTCTTCCCATTCCGCTTCCCAATCTTCATAGCAATCACAATCGGGAACCGTCCATTCAATATTTCGTGCAGCGGGGTATTTATATCCGTGTGCTTTGTAGACTACCCGCGGCACGTCCTTTTGCTCGATCTTTTGGACCTGAGCTTTCGCCATGCTAAAAATTCCTAATAACACAGCCACTGCTAGCAGTCTAATTTTCATAGCTTTACAATTTGGTTAGTTTACAAAACTGCCAAAACCACTGCCCCATTCCTATGAGACCTATCATAGCCAGACTGATTGTAATCAACCGTGTTGCTAATTCTAATCAGGAACCACGGACCTAATTTTGAGGGCAGTACGTCTAAACAAAGAGAGCCTTTTTACAGTATATGTAAGTATGAAGCCTATACGACTTCCAATTATTGGCGTGACCCTGCTGTTAGTTATTTATACGCTGTCTCCCTATATGGGATTTGGTTATTCCGTGGTGTTCAGTCTTTTCTTATTATTGCATATCTCCATGATTTGGATGGTCTTTCGGATTTTGAAGGACGGCAAAGCGCCCCGGATCACCTTCGAACAACAGTGGTATGAAGATAAGCCCAAGTCATAAACCGTTACTTCTCACTGCAATCCCAAAAGCAGGTCTTTATTTTTTGTAACGAATTCATTAAATTAATCAAGGACTTCCTGCATCACCTATGAAGATCAACTTGAAAGAATATTTCGAACAACAGGAACGTCATAAGGCTTTGTTGAATGAGCCTGGTCCGGTAATCACCATATCCCGAGACTTTGGGTGCCGGGCTAATGAGATTGCTCAACGCCTGGTTAAGAAGATTGAAGGACACAGCCACAAGCCTCGGCGGTGGACCATTTTAAACAAGGAGTTTCTTAGACAAGCTGCCCAAGAACTTCAATTAAGGCCAGATAAAGTGGAGCATGCCCTTAGTCCCCACCAACGTAGCCTGCTGGAGGATTTTGTGGCCTCCTACTCGCCAGATTACCTGGACGATCAGAAGATCCAAAAATCCATTCATCACCTGGTTGATTCTTATGCTGAGAAAGGTAACCTGATCATAGTGGGCCGGGCCGGGGTAGCAGTTACCCGCAAGTTGGTAAAATCTCTGCACATTAAACTAGAAGCACCTCTAAGCTCGCGAGTGGAATATTTGAAGAACTCCCGCAAGATCACCTGGGAGGAGGCCTTGGCACTGGCCCATCAGATTGACCAGCGCAGACAGTTGTTCATCAGCCAAATGCGCAAAGAGCCCTATGAAGAGGCTTTGTTCGATGTAACCTACAATCGCGCCTACTTATCTACTGATGCCATTGTGCAGTCCATTATTCCTCTACTAAGATCGAAACAGATTATTCGTTGAGATAACTTGTTAACTCATTGTCCAAAGGTTTGACTGATGAACCAAAATAAGCCAGTAATCTACCTTCTTCGTCCACCAGAAACTTATTGAAATTCCAACTTACTTTAAACTCTCCTACACCATTCAGTTCTTTGGAGGTGAGCCATTGGTAGATGGGATGCTTGGAATGGCCCTTAACTTTGATTTTAGTGGTCATGGGAAAGGTGACTCCATAGTTGGTCCGGCAGAAGGTGGCAATTTTAGATTCGCTTCCGGATTCCTGGAAAAGGAATTGATTACAGGGAAATCCAATGATCACCAAATCTTCATGGTACTTTTCGTACAATTGCTGAAGACCTTCGTATTGAGGTGTAAAACCACAGCGGGAGGCCACATTGACGAATAGAATTTTCTTACCCTTGTAATCCGATAACTTGATAAGTTGCTCACTGTCCAGGGCGGTTATCTGATAATCATAAATTGAAGTGGTGTCACTGGCGGTTGAAGCCATCATCATAAAAAGAAGTATATTCATGGTACATTGATTTTTATTTTACCAGGCAATGGGCTGTCCATCCCGGAAGAAACCACCAGTAGGCCCGTCCTCGTGCAAGGTTGCCGCCCAAACAATCCCCAAGGCTCCCTCTTCTATACTGCGTGGGGCTGATGGGCCTCCCATATCAGTGCGTACCCAGCCAGGGCATACAGAGTTAACTTTAAAGTTCAAATCCTTTATTGCATCGGATATTTGGATGGTCAGCATGTTTAATGCTGCTTTGGAGGCAGAATAAGCGGGGGTACCGGGAGTCACATCGGCCAAAGATCCAGCACCGCTGGAAACATTTACTATTCTGGCATTGTCGCTTTTTTTAAGCAACGGCATCAAACCCACAACTACTTTCCAAGGGGCCAGGTAATTGGTATCCATTGCCTCTTGAATTATTTGCCAATCCGGATCTAAAACATCATTACCTAAATCGTAATGGATCCCGGCATTGTTCACTAAAACATCCAACTTGCCAAAAGATTGCTCCAGATATTGAGCGAGGGCCTTGATGCTTTCAAAATCATTCACCTCCAAATCGTGATAAATCACTTTCAGACCCTCATTCATTAACTGCTCCACTGCTGCCCGCCCAGCGGCCGTTTTTCGAGCGGTTAAGACCACTTGATAGCCCTTATGCACCAACTGCCGGACTGTTTCTAATCCCAGACCCCGGTATGCACCTGTAACTAAAGCGACTCTTAACATGTTTACAGCATTTTTGTTGGTAATACTAGCTAAACTTATAAACTTCAACTATTGTTTGATCAAGTTTAAATTTGCCTGCACGGGTACCGGTACACCCTGAGCATGAAAATCATAGTCCAAGGGGCCTGCCATAGAAAGTTGGTTTGCTGACAACAGCACGGTCCAGGCGCTTGGTGTGCTAGGAGCGGTATCGAAAAATACACTAAATACACCTCGGTCAATTTCAAAAAGTCCGGTAATGATCTGAGCATCGCCATTGCTGCGCCTGATGATAATGGTAAAACGGCCATCACTGCTCACCTCAAGCGATACCCTTCCACCGGATTGAACCAGTTCCAACCGCTGTGTGGGAGAACTGCCAATAACCGTAAATTCTGCCTCCTGGGCTTCCCAGATTCCTATCAGATCATCAAGCTGAACATTGGATAAGGGCAGACCGTTAGATCCTGGTGGCGGCACCAAATCACTTTTTTCCGCACATCCTGAAAACAGCATCAAGTATAACGTTGCAAGTACTAAAAACACTTTCATGATCTTCAAAATAGATCCAATTCATCAACATAAATTCCTGAATAATAGTTGACTTGCTTCTCTCAAAAGCCACTGGAGCTTTTATAACCAGCAGGTTTTGAAAATCCCCTTACAAAATGCTTAACTTATCACACCTCAATTTCCTAATATGAAAAAGATCAAAGTTCCCCATACTTTAGTATTGTTATTCATGATGATGATCCTGGCCTTGTTGACCACCTATGTACTACCACAAGGATCATTTGAAACCGTAAGTGAAAACGGTCGCGATGTAGTGGTTCCGGGTAGTTACCAGACTAGTGAGGAGTCCGTTTATTTAAAACCATGGCATCTATTGACAGTAGTCCCCAGAGCTTTAGCCGATAGTCAAGCGATCATTTTTTTCATTTTCATCATAGGAGGAGCCCTGGCTGTGGTAAAATCAACCGGAGCTATTAATGCTCTGATAGGAAAGCTCCTGCAAAAGTTCAGCAAAACATACCAATGGCTGATCTTTATACCTATGTTATTGTTTGCCTTGGCATCCGGCACTATTGGCATGGCAGAAGAGTACATACCCTTTGTGGGGGTGTTGATTGCAATGTCGTTGGCACTTAACCTGGATGCCATTACGGCTATTGGCATTATGGTGGTGGGCTATGGCATAGGCTATGGCACTGCGGCCATCAATCCTTTTACAGTAATGATAGCCCAGGACGTGGCCCAGGTAATACCAACATCCGGTATCTGGTACCGCCTGGTATTATTCGCACCATTCTTTGCCGTTGGGTACTGGCATGTGAGATCTTATGCCATAAAAATAAAAGCCAACCCTCAGTTGAGTCTAATGGAAGGTGTGACTTCAGAAGTACATCATCAGGAAGAGAGCAGCTACCCTCCTCTCTCAAAGGTACACCTGCTAGTTCTGGGCTTTACTGTTCTCGCTATCGTGGCCATCGTTTATGGCATTTCGGAATTATCGGGCTGGCATTGGTATCTAGTGGAAATAGGGGCGGTTTTTCTGGGGCTTACCCTGTTAACTATGATAGTTGGGAAAATAAAACCGGATAAAACAGCAGCAACTTTTATCGTTGGCGCCGCTGAGCTGACGGGCACCGCCTTGTTGATTGGATTTGCACGCAGTATCGCCCTGATCCTGGAAGATGGACAGGTCTTGCATACCATAGTCCATTACTTAAGCATTCCCCTGCAACAAAGCGGGGCTGAAATATCCTCTGTGGGTATGTATTTTATCCAAAGCGTTATGAATTTCTTTATTCCCTCCGGTAGCGGGCAGGCCTACGTGACCATGCCTTTGATGGCGCCTATCGCGGACCTTACCGGAGTATCCAGACAAATTGCTGTGCTGGCTTACCAATTTGGTGATGGTTTCACTAACATGCTGGTACCCACCAATGCTGTGTTGATGGGCATATTGGGCATAGCCGGTATTCCTTACGATCGTTGGTTTCGATTTATTATCGGACTTATGATAAAACTTTGGATATTAGGCGCTGTGGCCCTAATAATTGCAGTCTGGGTGGGATACCAATAAAGGAAATGGGCTTACGTCTCTTGAGTTTCAGAATTAACTGATTTTTTTGACACCTGCCTAAACCATAAAGCGCTGATCAAACCCACTAGGGCAAATGCCGCCAATACCATAAATACATGTTGATGACCCAAAGCCCCAGGAGACCGGTCAATCAAATATCCCATCAAGGGACCCATGAATATGTCAGGGGTAAACCCTACAGTGGAAACCAGCCCCACCGCGGTACCGGTTAGGGCCAGGGGCACTTTTCCCTCCTCGAACAAGGCGAAATAAATACCTCGCAATCCGTAAATGCCGGCACTGGTAGCGGCCACTGTGAATACCAGCATCCAGGTCACATCAGGCTGCAAAGCTCCTATGGCAATCGCCATACTACCTAATAACATGATGACAAAGCTGAGCGCCACCACCCAAGAAGCTTTAAAATGATCGGCCAGCAGTCCCGCTCCTACAGCCGCAAAAGGTCGCACCCAAAAAGAAATAGTGCCGATACGGGCCGCAGCCACATCATCATAGCCAAATGCATCCCGGGCATAAAGTGAAAAATCGTCGGTGCATTTATACCCCACGTAAGCACATACTACAATAATAGCTTGTAGCCACACATTCGGCATTTGCAGTACTTTGCGGATTCCGACAATAGAAAGGCGATGTTCAGGAGATCGATGGCTTCCCGGTGTGCTATCAGGAACAGATAGCCAAACCACTAAGGCTACGGCCAATACGATTCCCGTAAATATCCAGATGATCTGCTTTAATGCCGTAGCTTTTTGCGTTAGGGTGGCGCTGGATACGTCCTCCGGCAACAATGCTGCAAAGATCATCACGGAGATAGAGGCCAATAAGGCCGCTAAAAACCCCCTACCACCATCCAGAATACCATAGGCGCGCCCCTGACTGGCCACTCCTCCCCACTCCCTAGTGGCCCTGATCAAAGCAGCCCAAAACAACATAATGGTGGTGAAACCCCAGAACCCATACAATAAGGTCAAGATCTTTAAGCCGGGCACTGTGGCAAACAATACCCCACCAACAGAAGTGGCAATCAATGCTAAGGTCATGAGTTTCCTGGCGGAGAACTTGTCAGCCAAAGGTCCACCTAAAAAATAGGACACCATAGCTACGATCCCGTACAAGGCAAAGGCCGTTCCCAGTTGCAGGTTGGTTAGGTCAAAGACATCCAAAAAGGTAGGCCTGAATATACGGGCCACCACGAATGGCAGCAGGAATACGCATTCGCCGGCACCAATCAAGGCCGCCATAATACCTATGCGCCGCCATTGGGGTAAAGAAGAAGTCGCTGAGATCAAAACCAGGGTACAATTAACGATTTATAATCATTAATGCCTAGGTATCTACTTGATGTTAGGTCAGTCGATAGTTAAAAGAGGCACTTGAGCGTGCATGGTGAGTAATTTGGTTAACCTGCCTTCGGAAGGGGTGCTTTTAGTGGCGTGGTTCCTGGGCATTATGGCCAACAAATTAATATCGTTCTGTTTTACATAGTTGGAAATACCTTCCTCAATATCGCTATTGTGAGGGAAAGCATGGTGGTAATCTAAAGTTTGAAAATAGTACTCCAAAATACTCTGATTGCGCTCATTTAAACGAGGTTCCTCTCCCTCCTTAAGCACACTTAGTATGTGGACTTTTGCATCAAATGCCCTGGCAATGTCAAAAAGTACCCCCAAAGCTAGTGAACTGTCCATATCATCCGTTCCTAAGGCCAGGGCAATATTCCTAACCCTGAATTCCTGTTTACGGGGAGGGATTACTAAAACCGGACAATTGGCTTCGGTTACCAGCTCAGAGGTAAGGGTCATTGCCACAGATTCTTCCTCGGTTGATCCTTTTGTTCCCATGATGATAAGATTTGCCTTGTACGTTTTTTGGCCTTCCAGCACCGAATCGATAAGGCCGCCGTGGGTAACCTGACACTCCATGGCGGGAATGAGTTCCTGGTAAGTTGCCCGTAAGTCTTTTAGCTGTCTTTCCGCTTTCTCAGGAGAAATGTCTTCATTTAATATATGTAATAGGGTGACGTGAACCGTATGATCGGACTGCACCAAATTAGCTGCATACTCCAATGCCATCTGTGATACATTGGAAAAATCGGTAGGAATGAGGATATTTTTTATATTATTCATAATCACAAGTAAGAGGACATAGCCTAAGGTTCAGGGTAAGTTAATTAGGCATAAATAAAAACTTGTGACCACAAAATCAACTTTGAGGATGACAATGATCATAATGGATTACCGGCATCATTTTATTGGTCGATCTTCCTGGGAGCAATTCGATGGATTCTCTTAGCCAACTCATCCACCATTTTTATTTCCTTCAGGTAGGCTCTGAAGTTGCCCTCAGTTAAATAATTCATGGCTTGATCAACCTGATTACGATATTGTAAGATTAGCTGGCGATGTTCTTGATTAATGTCTGCCATTCTGGACTTAATAATTTTTCAACATCAAAGCGTAAAAAAAAAAGAATAAGGCCCTGCTGGATCAAATCATCGGGCCTTATTCCATATAACCATATAAATTATGGTAATAATACTTTGTCGATTACATGAATTACTCCATTGGTCCCTTGGATGTTAAGACCTTCTGGAATCAGGTTGGCATCAACATCACTGCCCGTGTCATCAATAGTAAGAGTGGAAACATCTACGGTGAATTCACCTCCTAATGTGGAAACCGGTCCTGAAGTCAGGTCGCTGGAGTATACGCGCCCATCAACCACATGATAAAGCAATACCGCCGTAAGTGTTTCGATTGGGATATCATCCAAACCATCTACACCCAGAATGCCCAGTAGCTCTACAAAAGCATCATTGGTAGGAGCAAATACGGTAAAGGGGCCGTCGCCACTCAAGACTCCGTCCAATCCTGCCTTTACTACAGCCTCCACCAGAATGGAGAAGTTTTCGTTTCCGGCAGCAATCTCTACAATATTTTGAGTAGGGGGCAGCAACACCTCGTCAATGACATGGATCACTCCTCGTCGGAAGCGAAGGTCTGCTTTGATCACTTCGGCCTGATTGATGAATACCCCGCCTTCCAAATTAACCTCTACTGCCGCTCCGTTGACTGTGGGCACAAACCCAGGAACCAAATCATTGGAAAATACCCTGCCTTTGACTACATGGTATAATAAGATCTCTTTCAAATTTTCTACTTCTCTAACATTTTTAGGGGTTATCCCTAATTTTTTAAAGGCATTGTCGGTGGGCGCAAAAATGGTAACTCTGTTTTTCACAATCACCGGTACCAGCCCAGTGATAGCCAGCGCCTTGGAAAGCGTTCTGAATCTAGGCCGCTTCCTTTTGCCGCGATCAGCATCGGACGCTTCTTCAGTGCCATCATCGAAACTGGCTAGCGTTTCTTCCAACGACATCAACTCCAGCGAATCATCATCTAATAGATCTGGATCTTCGGTGGTTTGACAGCTGAAAACAAGGAAAACTGGTAGTAATACCAGGGTTACGAGACGTTTAAGGTTCGTGTAGGTGTTAGTCATGATTGATAATAAATTTGATTAAATAAAAGTTGACTGTTAGATATTGGTCTAACTCGCTATTAATTATTTTGTTTAACTTTTTTTTATTTTTATTAAACAAAATAACTATAACAGGAGGTAAGCTCGATGGGGAGTGCTCATTGCTACAAACCAGAAATCCATAGAATAAAGCCTTTTAGATGATGTTGAGGGCTTATTTCCAAAAACGGTTTCGAGATCTAAAGGACTAAAAAATCAGTTTGGTAAGCAGTTGATAGTGCCCTACACCTACCATTGCATGTTTGCACCCAAAGACATATGGTAGCCATTCTTTTACGTACATTTCAAGGTATAGAAATGTGCTTCTTTATATTAATTCTCAAAAAAAGTCAATTATGGGGTTTTGTATTAAAGTACTGATATACAATTACTTAAATAGTATGCATTTGAAGTTATAGCTAAATATTACCACATTTCCTAAAAATTTTTATAAAAACAGGTTACTTAAAGCTTATGAACCGTATGTAATTATGTGGATCGAATATAATTT
>CAJIBY010000323.1_pt1 | contig 10298 bp, 11 predicted proteins | sample 9199461 | NCBI WGS metagenome assembly CAJIBY01 (sample SAMEA7708316, study PRJEB35096) | sediment metagenome | biome: marine neritic benthic zone biome [ENVO:01000025]; feature: sediment [ENVO:00002007]; material: shallow marine sediment [ENVO:03000034] sea grass bed [ENVO_01000059] ... | reverse complement strand
AGCTGCCGTATATTTTGCGGCCTTTAACAGAGGGCGCCCCATAATTTATTTCAATTTTAAGGTCACCGACTTGACCGCTGGCCGTCATAGGGGGACTTGGTCTTTTCGATTTGTCACCCTGAGCATATGCATTACTTGCAACCGTAATCACAAACAATGAAATGAGTAAATAGGATAAATTTTTCATAAAACAAATTTCATTAAATTTTGCAACCAATGGTATTTTTCACGAAATACTTTCTTAAGGGTTGCAGATTTTAAGACATTAATACAAAAAAATACCATTACAAGAGGTAATATGAAAAGGTATTATGAGCTTTTTTCATGAGTCTGATGATTGGGCTGATGTCATCGGACCGCTCCTCCCGTAATGGTTTTTTAAGATAAGTATTCACCTCGAAAGCTCTGAGTTAAGATTGGTTAAGGACTGTTAAATGATGTTAATTGGGTTCTTAATTCAATTTTTCGGCAATCCAAAGCTTGAAGTCCAGGTAATCTAACTGGGAATCGTTTATCAATTGGGGATCGCCGAACAGTTTCTGCCTAGCAGTATTGAACAACGCTTTATGGTAGCTGTTGGGCTTGGTGCTTAATTTTGAAAAAAACCCCAATAGTACTTTTTCAAACTCCAGAAGCTTTCCTCTCTTTTTCAAGAACCTGCGGGTGGACTCCACAGCGTACCTCAAAACCGTAATATTGCCCAGTTCATAATGGATTATTAGGTTGAGAAAATGGGCGTAGCCCATAATGTCGTCCCGGATTCCCGAATAGCGTTGAACCAGGATGGGGTTTATGTCCGCCAGAGCGGCCGAAAACGAACCCTCCATAAAATAAAGATAGGCAAACTGGTACCGGAACAGTACGTGGTACTCCAAGGGAATATGATCATGGTATTGATCCAAAAATTTGCGCACTTTGGGGATCAAGATAACCCCTTGTTGATAGTGGTGGCTGTCCCGATAAGTTTCCAATTCTACATTATATGACCTTAACCACAGTTTCATAGTGGTCCTACCCTTGTCCTTCAAGCAGTATTTCTCAGGAATATCCCGTATCAGTTGTAGCAACCGGGGAATTTCACTAAGCCTTTTTTGATTGAGATAAAGCCCGATCTTGTTGTTGATGGCGGTGATGTAAGCACCTGGATCTTCTTTCAGGTGGTCAATCTCTGATTCCAGGAATTGGATTAAGTGATCCAGAGACTGTTCCGACTTGTCCGTCTCATCAAGTATGGTATGAGTAGTATATAACAGGTGGTAATACAGGATGCGTGAACGGTAGTTAGAGGCGTGTCGCTCATCAGCCAAATACGGATTTTCCAAAATCTCATGAAAATCTTTGTCCCCAAAACGATTCGCTAAGTTAATGGTGAGCGACCAGTATTCACAAAGATTCTCCAGATGCTGCAGAGCCTGGCGCTCTTGCTCAATCATATCATTGATTTCCCCTCGACTTCGGGTGGGCCCTTTCCTCAACAACTGTACTCGACGCTTCCATCCCAATATTTCCAGCAACGCCAATTGGTTGTCAAATTTGCGCGCGAGTTTTTCCGCACTGCGGATTGACTTTAAACACAACTCATACAGGTCTTTTTTGAACAAGATCTCAATGTCTTGCAAGTATCCATGGAGCTTTATTTCGGAGGAGTCCTCACTATAAAAATTTCTAAGGCTCTTTAAGATCAATTTCCGCAGATAGTTTTTTGTCACATGCATCTGACGACTAAACCTGTAATGCTGAAATTTCTTGCGGATCAGGGCTTCATCAAAGTGGACCATCTTGTCCATGGTTTCAAACAATAACCAGTAATTCTGATCGAATCCAGTATGCTGTGCCTGCAATCTGAAATAGCGCTTTTCGGATTTGCTGAGTGATTTGATCAAGGAAAATAAAGGGTCTGAAACCTTCATAGAAATTTACAATATATATAACAAAATAGTAAATCAATATACTTAATAGCCTAATTAAGTCTATATAGAATACTACGAATTTATGATAATTCATGAAAACTTTTGATTAGGAGGCCGTAATATTGAATACCGAATGAAATATCACATTTAACCAATTCTAATTATGGCAAATGCAATCAACTGGTTTGAGATCCCAGCAAAAAATCTCGACCGTGCCTGCAAATTTTACGGCTCTGTTTTGAGTAGTGACATTCATAGAGAGGAAATCATGGGAACCCGTATGGGCTTCTTACCTCATGGGCAAGAAGGCGTTGGAGGTGCTCTGGTAGAAGGAGAAGGTTACGAGCCTTCTGACAACGGACCATTGGTATATCTCAATGGAGGAGGTGATTTGGCCGAACCCCTGGCAAGGATTGAATCAGCTGGAGGCTCTGTTATTGTTCCCAAGACCAAGATTTCTGACGAAATTGGCTATTTTGCCATTTTCAGGGATACCGAAGGCAATAAACTGGCTCTTCACTCTCCCGCGTAAACTTAACTGGTTGGGGTATATTGGGGATACTCCAACCATAATTTGCTAACCTATGACCTACTTCACCAATGATTTCGTCAAGTTCTTCAAGGACCTGGAGAAGAATAACCATAAAGAATGGTTTGATAAGAACCGCAAGCGTTACCAGTCCAGTGTCAAGGATCCGTTTTATGCCTTCGTGGATGAAATGATCACCCGCATTAATGAGCGGGATCCCGGCGTGCAGATTACCGCCAAAGATGCCGTAATGCGAATAAACCGGGATATCCGATTTTCACCTGATAAAACTCCCTATAATGTCCATTATGGGGCTATCATTTCGTCATCCGGTAGAAAGGACAAATCAGTACCCGGTTATTTTATAAGGTTCAGCCCTAAGATGATCGGAATATTTGGCGGTGCTCACGGTATTGACAAACATCAATTACACAAAATACGCAGCGCTATTAAAGAGGATTTGCCGAGATTCAAGAAACTCATCAATGAAAAGCAGTTCGTGGAAAAATACGGTGAAATCCAAGGCGAAAAACATAAGCGCATTCCACCTGAATTTCAGGAAGCAGCTTCTATGCAGCCCTTGATTGCTAATAAGCAGTTTTACTATATGGCGGAACTAAGCCCTAAGCTGATCGTGCAAGAAAACCTTCCGGATATATTGATGGATTACTGGGAGGCGGCTCAGAACGTCAAGGACTTTCTGACAGAGGCCATGAAATAATGGAAGAGGTATTCAATGGTATTCTTAAGGAAATTACCAGGGACCGTCCCCAAGTGCATCTGGGAAATATGATGCGCTCTCCTGCTTTGGCCTTGGAAAATAAGGTGTTTGCTTTTTATCATCAACAGAGCATGGTGTTCAAGCTGGACCAGCAGGCTCCTTTTTATAAAGAGAAGTTTCCTGGTGCTGACTATCTCAGTCCCTTTAAGAACAGGCCCCCCATGAAAGGTTGGGTGGTAGTACCGGCAGATTACCAGCATCATTGGAAGTCCCTTGCCGAGGAGGCTCATACGAATTTAGTGAGCTTAACAAGAAGATAACACCATGCCCATTATAGAATCTCAAATTACCTTTATATTGGATCAGTTAAGCCTTCTGGAATCTGTAACAGCCAAAAGAATGTTTGGAGGAGTAGGCTTTTTCCAGGAGGGAAAAATGTTTGGCATGCTCAACAGCTTGGGTACTTTTTTGCTTAAAGTTGATGATAGTAATCGTGCGAACTATTTAGCGCGGGGGATGGCCCCATTTTCACATAAAATGAACAAAAAGGGATCCATGCCTTACTATGAGGTACCCCTGGATGTAATTGAAAACAAAAAGCAATTTGCAGGGTGGGCTCGTAAATCTATAAATATTGCACGGAACACTTAAATCGACAACTATGAAATCAATAGTTACTACCTCGTTGTTTGTGGCGTTCACAGTAGTACTATGCGCTCAACAAAAAGAGTCCTTGAACACGGAAAGGAAAGCGGAAATTACCAATTTGCACCAAGAGAAGGAAGGGGTTTTATCATCGGAAGAAAAATCGGAAATTGCCCAATATATGGCCACCACCTGGGATAAAATGGAATCCAGTGTACGTGATTTAAGCATTGCTCAGTGGTCCTATAAACCTGCAGATAGCGTTTGGTCCATTGCTGAAATATGTGAACATCTGGAAAAGTCAGAGATTGAATTGTTCAGTTTATTGACTGAAACATTGGTAGCCTCAGAGGCATCACCCGATAAAGCTCCTGAGATAGGACCAAAGACAGATATGGTGATGGAAGCGATCACCTCTCGGCAACAAAGAATTAAAACCCGTCCTAATTTGGAACCCATTGGAAAGTATGCTACACCCGGGGATTTTCTGAAGAATTTTAAAGTACTGCGGGAGAAGACCTTGAATTATTCACAGCAAACGGAACACGCCCTCCGCCATCACTTTGTTCCTTTCGGGCCTTTAGGAGATTTGGATGGCTACCAAATACTAATGTTCATGTCAGGTCACTTAGAGCGTCATAGTCAACAAATCGATGAAGTCAAAGGAGATCCAAATTATCCTCCGGCCTGATTTATCTGTCGGCAATGACCATTTTGCGCATTTGACTGTGCTTGGTGTCTTGTAGTCGCAGGAAATAAACACCAGCGGCCAATTCCCCACTATCAAACGGTATTTCGTGCGTTCCCGGACTGTAGGTTTGATTGGTGATTTCCTGTATCTGAGCACCTTGTCCATTGAAAATACTTAGCCGCAAGGGAACACCTTTGCTTTCAAATCTAATAGTGGTCCTACCTACAAAAGGGTTAGGGTAATTGTAGAGTGATAGCGAAGAACCTGGTGGCTCTGGAATTTCCGTAATGCGACCGATAATAGGCAAGTGCTGAAACTCTCCGAACATGACATTCTGTAAATCTTCACCAGTCACCTCAAACCAATCGGCCAGGATACTGGCATAAAGCGATCGGAAATCGTACTGCATGGGAACATTATCTTGAGGACCCACTTGGCTGGGAATCTGCGGATTTTGGCCCAAAATTATAGGGTTGACATTGGTGCCAAACAGAAACTGTGGTGCGGCCGCTCCATGATCTGTTCCCAAACTGCTGTTAGAACCAATACGTCTTCCAAATTCCGAAAAGGTCATCCCCAGGACCTGATCTTCTATCCCTAATTTTTCCAGGTCGTCCTGAAAAGCGAAAACGGCCTCTGACAACCTGTTGAGTAAATTAGCATGAGCTCCTTGCAGTGAATTTCCTTGAACCACTTGATTAGCGTGGGTATCGAATCCACCAATATTTACTACGTACACCTTGGTTTTCAGACCACCGGCAACCAACTGAGCCACAATCTTTAATTGATCGGCTAAATTGTTTTGCCCAGGTTCCGGATATAAGGGGCTCAAATTACTGGCTTTTGAGGCAGCATTTTGAATGGTCTCCAGGTAGACCTGAGTTTGTTGGATGATTTGTCGGACATAGATCAGTTCATGTCCTGCAGGGGTATCGGGTGCTTCATCCACCCCCCCGGTGAGTAATTGTGAAAAGGCTTCCGTACTGGTAATCGCCATTCCCATATTATTAACAGGACCTTGACAGGTGGTGCTAACGATAGGACCAATAGTTAATGAAAGTGGGTCTGGCATTTCTTCATTAGGATACCCTTCAGGGAAGCCTTCAAATTTTTGTTCGAGATAGCGCCCCAGCCATCCTGAATTCACGATCTCCTCCGCCGAACTGGCCGAAGTCCAAATATCCGTGGATCGAAAATGGGATAAATTTGGATTAGGGTATCCCACACTTTGAACTATGCAAAGTTTGTCCTGGTTGGAAAGTTCCATCATACCGGTCATGCTGGGATGCAAGCCCAGTTTGCCATTAAGACTCAGCACTTGATTTTCCGGGATGAGAACGTTCGTACGCACCTTACTTAAGTTTTGGTATTGGTCAAGCGGTATAACGGTGTTAAGGCCATCATTTCCCCCATTTAATTGTATAAGCACCAGTACTCTATCCGTTTCACCAGCGGTAGCTGCCAAGGAATCGAAAAGCGAGTGTCCTGAGACATTGATAGGAAATCCGCCCACCCACAATGGAAGGGTTAAGGGCATGCTTCTTTTAAAGAAAGTTCTACGTTTCATAAGCCTTCAATTTAAGATAGGTGGTATTCACCTAATGAAAACATGGTTCGCAAAAGCGCCCGTAGCTTAGTACTGACCGCGATAAGCTTATCTTGATCCTCTGGATCCGCCAGAAAATCACCCCACTCTACTGTCCATTCAAAATCCGGCAAGCCGGGGATTAACGCCTCCTTTAAAAAATCCAATTGGTTGGGTGTAAGTTCTAAGGGAAGGAGCATCTCCGCGATCTCAACAATCATTATATTGGGATCCAATGAATTGGAGGTAGACATGGCCATGGGAATGGGGTCCAAGTAGGAGAAGAATCCTTCGTAGGGCAGGCCAAAAGAGCTAATGTTATCTGTAAATCTAGCCCGGTTAGGGATGGTAACAGAATTAACCCATAGTTGTTGAAATTGAGGTTCTTGGTAATAGGCGGCCCAGCCGGCCACGTTTGGGGGATCCCCCAGGTCCATTTGTTGTAGCGCCGCCTCAAAGTATACATAGATGTACCACATGATATGCTGTTCCACAAAGTCCTCTCCAGAGGGGAACTCTATTTCATGCTGACGGAAAAGGCCAATAGTAAATTCAATAGGGTTCTTGATTTGAACCCCTATGGTCAGGGCATTATGAAAATGAGCGCTTTTAAATAAGGCTTCCAATACCGGTTTCACTTCATAATTGTTGGCAATCATGATTTGGGAAAGCGGTTCAATGATGTTGGCCTCGGTGGTCTCGTCAATTACATAATACACGAACCAGCGATACAATTTCCGACAGATAAAACGGGCAGTTTCGGGTTGTTGAAAAATCATATCAATCAGATCCAGATATTCGTTTGCCTCGTTATTGTTTATCTGTTGACTATTAAAACTATTAGAAAATTGTTTCACACCGGTATCGTGTTGTCCACTTTGAAATATGGCATCGATAAAGAATGGGCGGTCCCTCCATCCCGTCAAAACCCGCGCAGCTTCCACCACATCTTGCTCCGTAAAGTTCGTATAGTTCCCCGGAGCAATTGTGGGCCCTTTGCCGATGGTGAACAATTCGAGAAGTTCGCGGGCGTAATTTTCATTGGGAGCGCTGGCTACATTTTCGTTACCATTTAAGTATCGCAACATGGCGGGGTCCACGGTAACCTGTTGCACTAAGCTTTTAAAATTGCCCAAAGCATTTTCCCTAAGAAGTGTGAGGTATTTGTAGAAATACCGCGAATCCCTAACCACATTCGACTCAGTGACAAAATGATTATGCCAGAACAAGGTCATTTTTTCTCGCACTGAGAAGGACTGATTGAGCATCAAACCTGTCCACCAAGCTTTGGTAACGGACCGTCGACGACCGTCGTAGTTGGGGTTATAGGGGCTGAAAACGAAAGTTTCTCCCAAAGCGACATCGTCTTCTGGATCGTTAAATATATTTACCGGTGGATCAGGCAGCAATTCGGAATCATCGAGTAGCGCCGCTACTGTGGAGTCCAAGCCCAGGGCAAGTGCTTGATCGACATCTGCTCTTCGACCACCAAACATGGCTCTCCTAATCAAGTGAGCAGCTTGCCTAAAGTCCCAGCTACCACCAAACGGTTCTAAACCCCCTTCCAGGTGTTCTGACAGGGGGAGTTGGGCATTCATAAATTCATTTAAAGCTAGCTCCGTAGATTCTAGACGAGGTGGCTGAGGTAAGGTAATAGTAGACTTCTTGTCCATAGTGTGAATTTTAGGGATCTACTTAGTTAGTGACTCGCTAACTTTTTAGACAAATTGAGTAGCAAAAGGTTTAATTTATATTTCTCAGGACGTTATCTTTCGAAAGAAAGTAACCCCAGGGTTTGAACTCCAAGGTCTGACTTTTGGGATAACTTAACCTTCTGCGCACACGTATTAGTACATATATTTCTATGAAATACCTGCTTTTCACTCTCACGCTCTGCTTACCAGCAGTGTTATTGGCCCAAAACGGCAGCAAGGATCTTACCTTTGAAGAATATAATCCACCTTCTACACTGGTAGTACCGGAAAATCCGGTTACCCGGGCCAAGTATCCTTTTATTGATGTACACAACCATCAGTTTCGCATGCCCTCTCAGGATTTAAGGGCGTTGGTGGTTCAGATGGACGAGATAAACATGGGGATAATGGTAAACTTGAGTGGCAGGGGCAGGGGAGAAACTACCCACCTGGACGGGGCGCTAAACAACATTAGACAATCCGGAACCTCCGGCCGACTGGTAATTTTCACCAATGTCAGCTTCCAAGGCATAGACGATCCAAGCTGGGGTAAAAGGGCGGCCAAACAACTTGAGGAGGACGTGGCAAAGGGAGCCAAGGGGCTGAAAATATACAAGAGTTTGGGTTTAAGGAATACCGATGCTTCGGGCAGCAGAATCGCTATCGACGATCCTCGCATAGATCCGGTATGGGAAAAGTGCGGCGAATTGGGAATTCCTGTTTTAATCCACTCGGCGGACCCGGCACCCTTCTGGCAGGATCACGACGCAAATAATGAAAGGTGGTTGGAATTGAAACTGCGCCCTAACCGTAAGCGGTCCGACACCGATCCCGTTCCTTGGGAACAGCTTATAGCCGAACAACATCACATGTTCAGCAAGCATCCTCAAACCACCTTTATTAACGCCCATTTTGGTTGGTATGCCAATGATCTTAAAAAACTAGCAGGGCTTTTGGATCAATATCCAAATATGATGGTAGAATTTGGCGCAGTAATCGCAGAGTTGGGCAGACAGCCCAGATATGCCAGGGAGTTTTTCATCAAATATCAGGACCGCATCATGTTTGGAAAGGACTCCTGGAACCCCCAAGAATACCACACCTACTTCAGGGTTTTGGAATCGGCCGACGAATATTTTCCCTACTATAAGAAATACCATGCCTATTGGAAAATGTACGGGTTAGATCTACCCGATGAGGTATTAAAGAAAGTATACTATAAAAACGCCCTGCGGATCATTCCCGGTCTGGATGCCAGTCAGTTCCCGAAATAGTCGATAAAGCAATTTTCTGTATATTTATTCCCATGGAATGGCTGATCAGTATTTTTCTAGGTATCGGTTTGGCTGCGGCCGTTGGATTTCGCATTTTCTTGCCCTTTTTAATTCTTTCCTTGGCTCAACGCTGGGGGGTGATGGAGCTTAGCGCGGGATTCGAATGGATAGGGAGCACTCCGGCCCTAGTGCTTTTTATTACTGCTACCCTGTTGGAGGTGTTATCGTATTATATACCCTGGTTCGATAATTTGCTGGATACCATAACCACCCCCCTGGCCATGATTTGCGGCACCCTGGTTATGGCTTCGGCTATGGTTGATATGGAGCCTTGGATCAAATGGACCTTAGCGGTGATCGCAGGAGGGGGAACAGCAGGATTGATAAAAGGTACCGGTTCTACCACCAGATTGGTTTCCAGTACCACCACCGGAGGCTTAGGCAATCCTTTAATTGCCACTGCTGAAACCGGGGGAAGCTTTTCATTGACCTTAATGGCTATTTTTATTCCTGTGATTGCAGCAATACTGGTGCTAATGCTGTGCTCTTATATACTTAGTAAAATATTAAGGAAAAAGAAAAAGGCTTTCAATCCTACCACAGGCCCATCGCAATCTGAGTAATGTACTGACCAAATTTTGATTTAGAGGAATAACCGTTCCTGTTGGTAGTAGCTTCGGGGTCTGCTTTGAAGGGAACTTCCTTAAGAATTTCTGTGAGACCCTTTACATCTTCGGCAGTGGTTATACTCTTACCATCCCTGAGTTTCTGTAAAAGAAATTCGGCTGCTTGCTCCTCCCACTGAGCTTTACGGTGGGCGTTTCCTTGGTCCCAGGCATCCAGGTAGGCTCGAAGTATTTCAAATCCCACAGGTTCTACGTGAAAAATGATGCCGTCGATGCTGATTTTGCGGGTCATAGTCTTTATAGGCTCCAGTTGTATCATAAGGATGCAGCAGTCACCCAAAAAGTTGCACCATGTGGGCATTTTTTTTCATTTATCCATATGCTGGACCTTCCACTTTTTTTAGGATTAGGATTGTGGAGGTGCGCGATACCCTTAAATTTTTATACCATGGTGCTTGATTGGCGGATGATAGGGAAGGATTGATCAAGCTGATTTGTCGTTTAAGAAGGACTGATTTTTGAAGGAATTTTAGGTGCGGTTTCCCCCCGCCCACCCATTTTTAAGGTACGAACTGACCGTGTCATGTATTGGGATTGCTGAAAAAAATTGATCATTTAATTTT
>CAJIBY010000501.1_pt1 | contig 10336 bp, 8 predicted proteins | sample 9199461 | NCBI WGS metagenome assembly CAJIBY01 (sample SAMEA7708316, study PRJEB35096) | sediment metagenome | biome: marine neritic benthic zone biome [ENVO:01000025]; feature: sediment [ENVO:00002007]; material: shallow marine sediment [ENVO:03000034] sea grass bed [ENVO_01000059] ... | reverse complement strand
TATCATTAAAAAAAGAAAAAATACGGGATCAGTCCCCAATTTAAGGCTGGAATAAATTTGGGGAGCGTAACTGTGGCGGAGGTTGGTTCTATTAAGAGGGAATTCGCTTTTCATGGAGATACCCTAAATACTGCCGCCAGAATTCAGGAACAATGCAATACCCATGGTCAATCTGTGCTAATTTCCGAAAGTCTTCATCAAAAGCTACCAGAGCTTCCGGGACTGATAAGAAATAATATGGGTGCTTTCAAGCTGAAAGGTAAAAAGCAAGCCGTGAATATTTACGCAGTAGAGACCCAATAGAATTTATTTATTCGGCTTTCACCAAATAATAGTTCTTCTTACCTTTTTGCACCAGTAAGTATTTATCCTGCAAGAGTTCAAAGTCCACTACTTGCGCGGCATCTTCTAATTTGGTCTTGTTGATGCTCACCCCGCCGCCGGCGATCATTCTTCGAGCTTCACCCTTGGACTTAAATATGGTACCGCCGGTAATCTCTGAAAGGAAATCCGTAACATTAGGTGCCGCACTTATCGTGGATCGGTCTACATGTACTTGAGGCACACCTTCGAATACCGTCAACAGCATGGCTTCATCGATTTTGCGTAATTGATCGGCTGTAGCTTTTCCAAAAAGAATTTGCGATGCCTGTAAGGCATTTTCATATTCATTGCGTGAATGTACCCGGCAGGTAAGTTCTTCGGCCAAGGATTTTTGTAAAGTTCTCAAATGGGGGTTTTGCTGGTGTTCCTGCTCCAAAGCTTCCACTTCTCCCCGGTTCTTCAGAGAAAAAATGCGGATCAGCTTTTGAGCATCATCGTCAGCACAATTCAACCAAAATTGATAGAATTGGTAGGGCGAAGTTCTGGCCGCATCCAACCACACATTACCCTGTTCGGTCTTCCCAAATTTGGATCCGTCTGCTTTAGTTACCAGGGGAGTAGTCAGGGCAAAGGCTTCACCACCGACCTTTCTCCGGATTAGCTCCGTTCCGGTTACAATATTACCCCATTGATCCGAACCACCCATTTGCAGTTTAACTCCGTGGTGCTGATACAGCCAGTAAAAATCGTACCCTTGGAGCAATTGATAAGAGAACTCGGTAAAAGATAAACCAGTTTCCAAGCGGTTCTTTACAGACTCCTTGGCAGTCATATAATTGATAGTGATATGCTTTCCCACTTCTCTTAGGAAGTCGATAAATTTGACATCCTTGAACCAATCATAATTATTGACCATTACCGCGGCATTATCTCCCCCTTCAAAATCCAGGAAGTAACTGAGTTGCTCCTTGATACAGGCTTCATTATGTGACAGCACTTCTTCACTCAGCAATTGTCTCTCTGCGGACTTCCCGGAAGGATCTCCTACCATACCGGTAGCTCCTCCTACTAAAGCCATGGGTTTGTGGCCACATCTTTGGAGGTGTACCAGCATCATAATCTGTACCAGATTCCCAATATGCAGGGAATCGGATGTGGGATCAAAGCCAATGTAAGCGGTGGTCATTTCATTCCGCAATTGCTCCTCGGTTCCCGGCATGATATCATGGATCATACCTCTCCATTTCAGTTCTGTAATAAAATCAAGCATCTACCAACCAGACTGGGTATTATCTGCGGCAAATATAAGCAATGCTTGGGTTTCTATGTGTTAGCAGGTAAATATTTTACCCCTCAAAACCTCCGGCAATAAATCGTGCATAATATGCTTAAAAGGGCTAAATTAGTGGGCGCTGTTGAGGAATGGCAAATGAGCTTGTCACAGCGTGATTTATTAAATTTCAATATATGGGAAATTGTACTACTATTAGATGAATCGGGTATTAGGAGTTATTGAAGGGTCGGGGCCCGGACCATTGAACATATTACTGGGGGGTATACACGGAAACGAATCAGCGGGAATAAAAGCCATCAACCAAGTATTTCAGGAGATCAAAACCCATAAGGTCCAAGTAAAAGGTACACTTATAGGTATTGCCGGGAACCTTCAAGCACTTCTAAAGAATCAGCGATTTATAGACTACGATCTAAACCGCTGTTGGCTTGATGAAAAAGTGGCTCAGATTTATCGCAAGGAGCAGCGTGCACAAGCCGAGGATATCGAACTATTTGCCTTGCATGAACTTATCATATCTTATCGCAACAAACATAAAAGAGGTGAAAAGATCATCATGGATCTGCACACTACAAGTTCAGAAAAAGGCAACTTTGTAGTGATCCCCCAAAATGAAGCCCGACATCCCATTGTACGTGCCTTGAAACAGCCGGTGGTGGTGGATCTGCACCAGTACTTGAAAGGCACTATGCTAAGATATTTTCAGGACAGAGGGTTCCTGGCATTTGCCTTTGAGGGCGGCATGATCGGGACCCAGGAAGCCATTGAATTACACGCGGCTGGTATATGGGAACTGTTACAGGCTAGCGGGAGCATTACTACTAATACTGAGAAGAGCTCCTTATCACAGAGTGTAATACTGGAAGAATATGCTCGGAACTTACCCCATTTTATCAAAGTCTTATACCACCACTGGATTGAAGATGATGATGGGTTTGTTATGCAGCCTGGTTATGAGAATTTTCAAGCTGTGACTAAAGGTGAGATTGTAGCACATGACAAACATGGTGCGGTTCAAGCACCTGTTAACGGCATGATGTTTTTACCGTTGTATCAAAACGCAGGCAACGATGGATTTTTTATTGTGGAAGAAATTCCGGTGATGGAACATACTTAAATTTTTTATGTCGCCACTACAAATACTGGAAGAGCTAAAAAAGGGCAACTATCAACCAGTGTATTTTTTACAAGGTGATGAACCTTACTTCATCGATCTGATTGCAGATTATATCGAGGAACATGCTCTTCAGGAAGCTGAAAAAGGGTTCAACCAAATGATCATGTACGGCAAAGACTGTTCGGTGAGTGCGGTCTTAAGCAACGCCCGCAGGTTTCCTATGATGGCCCCCAGACAGGTAGTGCTGGTAAAGGAAGCTCAGGAGATCACGGACTTTGGCCGGCAGGACGCCCAAAAAATGCTACAAGATTACCTGGAGCAGCCGTTGCCCAGCACCATATTGGTATTTTGTTACAAATATAAAACCCTGGACGGCCGCAAGGCTCTGAGTAAGACTATAGCCAAGAAAGCCCTTTTGGTAGACTGCAAGAAGCTTTACGACAATCAGATCCCGGCTTGGGTTATGAACCATGTGAATTCCAAAGGATTTGAAATTGATCCCCCCACTGCTCAGCTGCTGGCTGATTACATCGGCAACAATCTGGAAAGGATGAACGGCGAGATCAACAAAGTGCTGATCAATCTGCAGCCAGGAAATACTGTAAATACTGATCTGATCCAAAAATATGTGGGAATATCCAAGGAGTACAATGTCTTTGAATTGCAAAAAGCACTTTCTTTCAAAGACAATCTAAAAGCTCAAAGAATTGTACAGTATTTTGGCGCTAACCCCAAGCTTAATCCCGTGATCCCGGTAATAGCCGTACTATTTACTTACTATTCCAAGATCTTGTTGATCCACCAGAATTCCTCAAAGTCAGAACAGGCACTGGCACAAGAACTGAAGATCCGCCCCTTCTTCTTAAAAGAATATTTGCAAGCTGCCCGCAACTATACCAGAGACAAAGTGATTGAGAACATTCATCATTTGAGGGTAGCCGATATGCGGGTCAAGGGTATTGGCAGTAATCAATCACAGCCTGGAGAGGTCTTAAAGGAGCTGATTTTTAAACTGATGCATTAATGGTACGCTTTTTGAACAATCAGATTGAATTAAAGGGTAAACTTCACAATAATTACCCGTCTGTAGTGTTATGTTTAGTGATTTGAAGCTGTGTTATGTTTAGGATCATTTTTGTTTCGGCCCTGATACTTTGGGCCACCACCCTGGAAGCACAAAATACCCTTTACGATCTTAGAGACGACAAGGATTTTAGGGAAGGTATGGAGTTGCTGCACAAAGAAAAATACGCTGCCGCGCGTCAGACCTTCGAACATTACCTCAGACAAAATCCTGAAGGTATTAATAAAGAAGAGGCTCTTTATTATCGGGCTTTCAGTGCTTTAAATTTGTATCATATCGATGCCGAAGAGCTCTTTGAAGAGTTCATACACAAGTACGATTATCACCCCAAATCTGCCTTGGCCTATTTTGAGTTAGGCGACTTTTATTTCAGAGATAAACAGTACGACAAATCCATAGGGTATTTTGAAAAGGTCCCGTTGGCCAAAATTGACCCCCCGCAGCAGCTGGAAACCAGATTTAAACTGGCCTATGGCTATTTCGGGCAGAAAAAATTCGATCAAGCACTGGAGAAGTTCAATCAGATTAAGGTTGCACCTAACAAATATACGGCTGCTGCCAGCTATTATGCGGGCTTTATTGAATACCGAAACGGGGATTATGAAGAAGCTCTTACCGATCTGCAAAGAGCGGAAAAGAGTCCGGCCTATGCCAGTTTGGTACCTTACATGGTAGCCAATGTTTATTACAAACAGCGTCGGTTCGATGATCTGCTGGACTATACGGAACAGGTTTTAACTCGTACTGATATTCGCAATGCGGATGAGATCTATTTGCTGGCTGGGGAAGCCTATTATTTTAAAGGAAACTTCGAAAAAGCTGCTGAACACTTTAATACCTATGCTAAAAGGGTTAAGAGAAAACCCCAGAAAGACATTCAATACAAACTGGCCTATGCACAATATGTAAGCGGAGATGAAGCAGCAGCGCTGGAGAATTTCAAGGTTTTGGCTTCCAGGGACGAGGAAATTGGACAGTTCTCCTCCTATTACCTGGGTGAGATCTATCTTAAGCAGGAGAACCTAAAATATGCCGCAACTTCTCTGGATAAGGCCAGAAAAGATCCTTACAACGACGAGATCAAAGAGGCGGCCACTTTCAAATATGCCAAGGTACAATACGACCTGGACCGCTATCCAGAGGCCATTGAGGCATTAGAACAGTTCCTGACTCAATATCCTCAAAGTAAAAATAAGAAGGAGGCCGATGACCTGGTCAGCGAAGCCTACCTGCATACTAATAATTACACCCAGGCTATTAAGCATCTGGAATCCCTGCCGGACAAAAGCGAACGAGCTCAGCAAGCTTATCAAAAAGTCACCTATTTTAAGGGTACGGAATACTTCAATAATGGCAAGTATCGCAATGCGGTAAGTATGTTTGAACGATCCTTGCAGTATCCTTTCGATAGAGAAATAATAGTGCTGGCCCACTATTGGGCGGCCGAAGCGTATTCCATAGGTAAAAAATATCCGCAAGCCATTGATAACTACAGCGCCGTAGTCCGCGAGGCGCCTACATCACAGCATGACAAGTATATCAAATCCCGATACGGATTGGGATATGCTTACTACAATACCCAGCAATATCCCCTGGCCTTGGAGCAATTTGCCCAGTACACCAAGTCCGCACAACGCAACAGAGACAAATACTTTTACGATGATGCCCTGCTTCGATTGGCCGATTGCAATTATGTACTGAAGAATTATGCGCAGGCGGTTTCCGGTTATGATCAAGCTATTGCCAGAAGCAGTACCGAAGCTGATTACGCTTATTATCAAAAGGGATTGATATTGGGCATTCAAGGAAAAGCTCAGGCAGCAAAGGATAATTTTAAGAAGGTGGTGCTCAACTTGCCGCAATCCAGGTTTGTAGATAATGCTATTTTTCAAGGGGCCCAACTGGAACTGGAAGGGGGAAACTACCCGGCGGCTATTAACGGTTACAGCCAGTTAATCAAGGGCTATGGCAAGAGTTCCCTGGTACCCTTCGCACTCACTAAAAGAGCCATCGCACACTATAATCTGCAGAACTACCAGGCTACTGTGGACGACTATAAATTGGTATTGGACCGCTATATCAATCATGAAAGTGCAAACGACGCGCTCATAGGACTGCAGGAGGCGCTGAATCAATTGGGCAGGCCCAGCGAATTTGATGCCTATTTAGCCAAGTACAAACAAGCCAATCCCGGTAACTCCTCCCTGGCCAGTATCGAGTACGAATCGGCTAAAAATCTCTACTTGAATGAGGATTATCAGTCAGCCATCTCCAAGCTGGAAGCCTTTATCTCCGCTTATCCGGATCACAATAGTGTTTATGAAGCGCGGTACTATGCCGCAGAATCACATTACAGATTAAAGCAGGACCGGGAGGCCATGCGTTATTACAAGCAGGTCATTTCAGACAACCGGGTATCGCAAGTAAACCGCTCTCTTCGGAGGATGGGCGATATTTTAAGTGGTCAACGACAATATCGGGAAGCCATAGACTATTACCAGCAGCTGGAATCTGCAGCCAGTACCAAAAAAGATCAGTACTATGCCTGGAACGGTTTAATGCTGTCACACTATGAAGTGGGCAATTTCTCGGATGTCGATCGTTATGCCCGAAAGATCCTGGAACAAGGAAATGTGAGCACTAACGCCAGAAATCAATCTCTCTTATATCTCGGCAAGTCGGCCTATCAACAAAAAGACTACGCCACCGCCACTGATCATTTTTTGAATACTTTAAACTCTGCTCAGGACGAATACGGGGCGGAAGCCCAGTATATGCTGGCCAAGATACAATTTGAGCAAGGACAGTTTCAATCATCCAACGAAACCTTGTATGACCTGAACAATAAATTCGGAGCGTATGATCTGTGGTTGGGCAAATCATTTCTGCTGATTTCCGATAATTACCTGGGACTGGGTGAAATCTTCCAGGCCAAGGCCACTCTTAATTCCATAATAGAAAATGCTCCGCAGCCTGAAATTGTGGCGCAAGCAAAAGAGAAATTGGCCAATATTGAGCGGGATCATCCGCAGACAGAAGCTTATGAGGAAAGCATTGAAGACGGTCTGGAACTAATAGAGAATTGAAGGTTATGAAACGGGGTAACTTCATAGGGTTTATAGTAATGATGCTGATGTGGGCTTCCGCTGTCAATGTACAGGCCCAGCAAGATGATTGGGAGGAAGACGGTGAAATTCAAGATGCCGAGGTGGTGATTGAAAAGGACCGGCAAATTACCTTGCCGCCCGCCAGCCGCAGTTACGAGAAAGTGGCACCATTGCCTTTAGAGATTGACCGCTCTAACCAGTCTTATAAATTCGACAGGATTGACTATCAAACCACTGCATTCACTCCAAATATTCGGGTTCTGACCATTAAAGATCAGCCATTACCAAAACTGTACGGCAATTATCTTAAAGCCGGCATAGGGAATTTTGGCACTTCATATCTGGAGGGTTACTTCAATAACAAACGCAGCGATACTTATGTAATTGGGGCTAAGATTAAGTCATTGGCGTCATCCAGAGGTCCGGTGGATAAAGATAACTCTGCGGCCAGCGATTTGTCACTGGGATTTGACGGGTCCTATTTTACGGAGGGCGTAATCTTCAATGGTAAGGCAGAATATGAAAGAATCAAAAGATTTTTCTATGGGTACACCCCTGGAAGCGAGGTGGACCGGGATACTCTAAAGCAGGTATTCAATAAAGTATTGATATCATTGGGATTGGAAGACAGCAACAAGAACCAGGACCTCGATTACTCACTTCAAGGATACTATATATCTCTGGAAGATCGATTTGATTCCAGTGAGGACGAGGGGTCCTTCAATTTTGCAGGTAGTTATCAATTCAATGACAAAGTCAAGTTCGCGGTAATCAGTGACCTGTATCTTACCAAATATTCACATTTCGGATCCAGTATAAACCGTAATTTATTCAGGTTAACCCCCACTGTGATCACCAACCTGGATGTATTCAAGGTGGAACTGGGAATCAATCTGGTTTACGAAAACGATACCATCGCCAATGCCGATAAAGTACACATTAGCCCAGTAGCCAAGGCTTCCTACAATGTAACGGACAATTTGGTGTTTTATGCCGGACTTACCGGAGATGTAAACTACCGGTCGTGGCGAAGCTACACCAAAGAGAATCCCTGGTTGGCACCGGGAGTTGCATTGTCACACAACATCAAAAAGATCGCCCTGAATGCCGGAATTAAAGGAGAATTGTGGGACGACATTAACTTCAATACCGGCTTTGATATTGGGGCCTATGACAATCTGGCGTTTTTTGCCAACAACGCCCAAGACAGCACCAAGTTCGACATTTTGTATGATCGCGACAATCCCGCCATTATACATTTTTTTGCGGAGCTCGGATACAGTAAAGCTCAGCGATTTATTATCAACCTGAAAGGGGAGTGGTTTGGTTATGACACTGAAGAAGTTGCGGAAGCCTGGGGCCGGCCTACTTACTCAATAGGCGTTAGCGGAGCCTATAACCTTTATCAGAAATTCATTTTAGGAGGAGGCATCACCGCCATGGGAGGGATCAAAGGCCTGAATCAACAGAGTGGAACGGTGCGCAGTCTTGATTCCATGTTCGATGTAAACATCAAGGTTGATTATCTTTTTTCACCCCGATTCTCAGCCTTTTTGATCGGCAAGAACATGGTGTCTCAAAACTATGAACGGTATTTGAACTACCCCGCCAAGAGCATATCGGTGATCGGGGGCATTACCTATTCATTTTGATCCGATATATTGGTAAAATGGGTTGTGACGACTGAATAATTAATTTACATTTGCGTTAATTCTAAAACCGCAATGTTAACCAAAAATGGCCGAAGGTTTTTCTAAATCAGATAAGAACTATGGGCTGCCCAATGTGGAACTGACACCCATAGACCGGGATCAACCTGCAGTGGCCAAAGCTGCCGCAGTCCCCCCTCGAAAAGAGCCGCCCAAAAAGGAACGACGATGGCTCCCTATCCTGGTTTTAGTAGCTGTGGGTTTAATAGCGGTATCGTTACTGTATTATTTATTCTGGGGGCCAAAGTCCACTGATAGTGACAACCAGACCTTAACCCAATCTACACAGGAAGATCAGCAGATCCTGGAGGGAGAAACCTCTGATTCCCCACTGGCCGCAGTGGACTCGGCAAGTAGGTCTGAAACTACAGAGGTATCCGAAGGTCCAGCTAATGAGGAGGTTGTGCAGGAAGAACCTGGCTCCATCGTCACAATTTCCGAACGCACCCAGCGTTATTACATTTTCCTGGGCAGTTATAAATTCAAAGCTTACGCGCGCAGACATGCTGAAAGATTGGCTGAAGATGGCTTTGCCGTCAAACTAATTACTCCAGACAATTGGGTTGGCATGAGGGTTGCAGTAGGTAATTATGCCAGCGCCGCAGAGGCCAGTACGGATGCTGCTTTTATTAAGGATAAATACGGTAATGAAGTTGTTGTTTCTAAATATTAAGATGATTTTAACCCAAATTACGACTACTCCGGTAGATAGTGTGGCGCTGGAACAAGGTGCAGAGACCATTAAGGTGATTGATGTACTTTTTAAGGGGGGCTTTATGATGGTTCCTCTGATCTTGCTTTCTATAATCGCCGTTTACATTTTTACGGAGCGAGTGCTCACCATTAAAAAGGCCTCAAATACTCCGGGACATTTTACGGACAAGATCCGGCAACTGGTGGGACAAGGCGACATCAGCGGTGCCCGCATATTGTGTACCCAAACCGACACGCCCATCGCCCGTATGATCGAAAAAGGCATCACCCGCATCGGGAGTCCCTTAAAGAACATTGAAGTTGCCATTGAAAACGTGGGTAAGATTGAGATCTTCAAACTGGAACGCCGTTTGAGTACATTGGCCACTATATCGGGAGCAGCGCCCATGTTGGGGTTTCTGGGCACGGTAATCGGTATGATAAGAGCCTTTATCGCCATTGCCCAGGAAGAAGGATCAGTAAGTCCCAAATTGCTCTCCTCAGGTATTTACGAAGCCATGGTTACTACCGCAGTGGGATTGTTTGTAGGTATTCTGGCTTACCTGGGATACAACTATTTGGTTTCACAGGTGTCAAAGGTGATTCACAAAATGGAATATAATTCCATAGATTTTATTGATCTGTTACAAGAACCCCGTTAAGAATGGACTTAAGATCAAAACATAAGGTTGATCCAGCATTTAGCATGTCGTCTATGACCGACATAATATTCCTGCTGTTGATCTTTTTTATGTTGACCTCTAATTTCATCACTCCTTCCGGCTTGCCGGTTAACCTGCCTTCAAGTAAGAGTTCCAACATCGTGATGCAAAAAGTAACCGTTACCGTTACTCCCGATCTGCAATACTTTGTCAATGCCCAAGCTACCACTATCAGCGGTCTAGAAGGCCTCTTGAGGAATGAACTGACCGAAACGGACGGTGTAGTAGTATTACATATCGATAAAGAGGTTCCGGTGGAGCATCTTGTACGTGTGGCTGGGATTGC
>CAJIBY010000581.1_pt1 | contig 10347 bp, 7 predicted proteins | sample 9199461 | NCBI WGS metagenome assembly CAJIBY01 (sample SAMEA7708316, study PRJEB35096) | sediment metagenome | biome: marine neritic benthic zone biome [ENVO:01000025]; feature: sediment [ENVO:00002007]; material: shallow marine sediment [ENVO:03000034] sea grass bed [ENVO_01000059] ... | reverse complement strand
TTGCTTGTACCTCTATTGATCATCATCATGTTCGGAATGGGAACGGGCACAAGTTTTAGTGATTTTGTAGGGGTTATTAAGATGCCTAAACGGGTACTGGTGGGGTTGATATGCCAATTTACCATAATGCCTATCCTGGGTTTTAGCATTGCTTATATGTTTGGGTTCCCCCCGGAAATCGCCGCCGGTGTTATTTTGATCGGTTCATCCCCTAGTGGCTTGGCCTCCAATGTTATGGCGTATTTGGCCAAAGCCAATCTGGCCCTATCGGTTACCCTTACCGCGGTGGCCACTTTATTGGCTCCCTTAATGACGCCTTTTCTTATGAAAACTTTGGCCGGTCAATTGGTGCCTATCGATTTTTTAGGTATGATGTGGAGCATTGTCAAGATCGTGATAATACCCATTATAGCCGGTTTGATCTTTAACAAGATCTTTCACGGCAAAGCACAATGGCTGGACAAGGCCATGCCCATTGTTTCTATGGCAGGAATTGCTATAATCATTACCATTATTACGGCACTGGGAAGGGACGACCTGCTAACGATCGGGATTGCCCTGGTATTTGCCGCCATCATCCACAATGCCGCGGGTTATTTGCTGGGTTACTGGGGTTGCCGGCTGCTAAGAATGCCGGAAAGAGATTGTCGAACCATAGCCCTGGAGGTTGGCATGCAAAATGGGGGTTTAGCTACAGGGATTGCTGTGGAAATGGGCAAGGAAGCCACCATTGGTCTGGCTCCGGCCATATTTGGTCCCTGGATGAATATATCAGGTTCATCACTGGCCACCTGGTGGAGAGACAAGGACCCTGAGGATAAAAGTGAAACACAAACAGTAGTAAAAGAACATGACGAGATTTTGCAAAATTAAAAACGAGTTTTGGGTGTTCCTGGGAGCATTCCTGGTACTGGCCTTTTGCCTGCAAGCCCAAACTATTAGTAAAGAAGAGATGATCTTCTATACCTCACAGTGGCAAGGTGAGCGCTTTGAAGACGGACGCCCCAAGGTTCCCGACGATGTCCTGGAGCGTATGAAAAAGGTTTCCATAGAAGAGGCCTGGGGGGTCTTGAGGAATGAAGGTTTTCATAATCAATTTGAGGGTAACTGGCAAATGATCCACGAGGACCAACCGGTTGTGGGCAGAGCACTCACCGTGCAATATTTCCCCAGCCGCCCGGATGTAGATGAACAAATAAAGACCCGGGGTAAATCACAAGGCCGCATTGGCAACACCAATAGCTGGCCCATCGATATGCTGCAGCCGGGTGATGTTTATGTGGCCGATGGGTTTGGAAAAATAGTAGACGGCACTTTGATTGGTGATAATCTGGGAAATTCCATTTTTGCTAAATCCGGCAACGGCGTGGTATTCAATGCCAGTTCCAGAGATCTTGACGGGCTTGCAGAAATTGAAGGCTTTAACGCTTTTGTTAAAGGCTGGCATCCTTCTTTTTTAACCGGTGTCATGCTGGCAGGTATTAATGTTCCTATTCGCATGGGAGCCGCTACCGTACTTCCGGGTGACATAGTACTGGCCAGGCGCGAAGGGGTGATTTTCATACCGGCCCACTTGGCTTCCAAAGTGGTGGTAACCGCGGAAGTGGTAATGTTAAGGGATCAATTCGGTATAACCAGACTTAAGGAAGGTAAATATACGCCGGGTCAAATTGACACCCGGTGGACTGATGATATAGAAAAGGATTTCTCCCAATGGCTGAGAGACCATATAGACGAGCTTCCGGTACCCAAAGCTCAAATACAGGAATTGTTGAAATCCCGGACCTGGTAATTGACATTAAAAGTAAGAACTATGAAAGAAGTGAAAAAAAACGGAAGAAGAAAAGCAGTAAAATCACTGGTGGGCACTGCAGCCGTATTGGGTACTGCCGGCTTTACGGCCAAGGCAGCATCAGGTACTAAGGAAGTAGTAGGGGAGATTATTGAATCCCAACAAGTACCTTTGTTTTCCAGTGCGGTCAAACACGGTAACACCCTCTATCTGGCCGGCAAAGGAGCGCATTTTGAGGGTGATATTACCTCGCACACCAAACATGTTTTGGACGAACTTGAGAAGGAGCTGAAGAAACATGGCTCCTCCATGGAAAAAGTATTGAAAGTGAATGTATACCTTCATGATTTAGCGGACTATAAGGCTATGAACGAGGCATATCGGGGGCGGTTTGGCAATAACCCACCAGTTCGTTCTACCGTTGCTACTTATGGAGGAGTGCCGGGCGACAGCCTGGTTGAGATCGACTGTATTGCAGCTTTGGACTAAAACTATCTTAAGATGATTACCCGACGAAAATTATTAAAAAATCTTTCCAGCCTGCCTTTGGTAGGAGGGTTATTCGGTACAGGACTGGTTACCGGAGCAGCAGCATTGCCCACAGCCCCCGCCCGAGATTACTTTAAGGAGCTGGGTGTGCGCACCTTTATCAATGCCGCCGGTACTTACACCGCAATGACCGGCTCACTGATGCCTGAAGCGGTGAGCGATGCTATTAAATTTGCCACCGGCGACTATGTGAATCTGGATGAACTCCAGGATAAGGTTGGAGAACGTATTGCGGAACTTGTACAATGTGATTATGCTACGGTTACCACTGGCGCGGCTTCCGCCATTACTTTTGGTTTGGCAGGTGTACTGACAGGTCTGGACGAGAGCAAAGTACCCCAGCTACCAGATCTTACTGGCATGAAAAACCAGGTAATTATGCAGAAATCACATGAGATCGGTTATGCCCATGCTTTGTTGAATTGTGGGGTGGAGCTCATATTTATAGAAACCCGCAAAGAACTTGAGAATGCCATCAACGATAACACGGCCATGTTATGGTTTTTAAATGCCCACAATTTCAAAGGCAAGATCAGAGACGAGGAGTGGGTAGAAGTAGGCAAAAAATACGGAATTCCCACTTTTAACGATTGTGCGGCTGACGTACCACCGGTAGAGAACTTATGGAAATACACCAAAATGGGCTTTGATCTGGTCTGTTTCTCTGGTGGTAAAGGTATACGAGGGCCGCAAAGTGCGGGCTTGCTACTGGGTAATAGAGAATTAATACAAGCTGCACGGCTACATGCCCCACCACGTGGCAATACCTTGGGACGGGGTATGAAAGTTAATAAGGAAGAGATCCTGGGAATGTTGGTGGCTTTGGAGATCTACGTCACCAAAAACCATCAGGCTGAATGGAAGCTGTGGGAAGGTCAAATCCAATTGATACATGACGCTGCCGCCTCCGTGAAGGGGGTAAAGCCTTACAAACATGTCCCAGATGTGGCCAACCACGTGCCATCATTGAAGCTAAAGTGGGATCAGGATCAGGTAAAAATCACTCCGGATGAAATGAGGGAGTCGCTACGCAAGGGACATCCCTCTATTGAAACTGTAGGGGATAAGGAATATGTGGGGATTACCACTTGGATGATGCAGCCCGGACAAGAACGGACCGTGGCCCGCAGGGTGAAAGAAATTCTGGAAGGCGCAAAGGGATAGGGTAAAAGGATAGGGCAAGAGTAGGTTAGAGCTGTTCAAATGGACGTAAAGCCTTGTTTATAACATAGGCTGCCTCTTTGCGGGTGATCGGCGTATAGGGTTGGAAATTCTCTTTGCCTTCCCAAGGTAGAAGCCATCCGTTTTCGAAAGCGTACATCAACGTTGGATCTGATGACAGGTCCCTAAATGGGAGTGATCCTTCGGCCTTGGGCGCACCTATGTGTCCCCAAATAAGCATCATAAATTCCAACCGGCTTAGGTGATAGTCTACCTCAGGCTTTATGATTTCCTGATGATCCATGGCCCTATAAGCGTTAAGTAAATCACTGAGGTAAAACAAACTATCTGCATAAAACCATGTCTGATTAGCCCATTTATAGGGGACTCCGGTACCTTTCATTAATCCGGTTAGCCCTACTTTTTGAACAGCTTGAAAAAATATAGTATCCTCCGGCACCATATCAATAAAGGGCATTAACCAACATCCGGCATCCAACAGCTGTTGTTGAAGTAGCCTGATATCCAAAGCTCGCGGCTGCAGATTTTGATTAGTGCAAATAGCCGCTGCGGCTCCTGCTGCCTGACCAATTAGAATAACACACGGTTGCAATCTGGTGGCACCATTGGCCAGATGACTTACCGAAATACTCTTTTCAGCCACTATAAGTCCATCAATGGTCTGCGGCACCAGACATCCATAGGGAATGGAAAAAGATGGAATTGAGGGAAACTCCTCTTTAGCGGCATTAAGGTTTTTCCCATGGTGATGATCCAGGGGATAGTCACCTACGGCGATAGCATCCCGATATAAGTCATAAGCATAAGGGTTCTGTAGATGGTTTATGGTTAAAAAATCCACTCCCTGAAGCCTACGGCTTTCACGGTGGTAGGGTATATAGGGCAAGCCATCCTCAGTGGAGAACTCTCCCTGGGCAATCCCCAGATTGCTAAAGCCTCCCTTAGTCTGTAGGTGGTATAGGAAACGCCAGGATTGCATCTTAGCTTCCCGGTAGGCCACCGCTCGGGCTCCCGGGGTCATTTCCAGACTATTCAGGTAATAGTCGTTACCGTGGATCGGCCAATTGATCATGTATTTATTGTTGGGGAGTCGTCCGTACTGTATCATGGCAGCGCAGTCCACCACTTCAAAATCAGGATCATCACAGAGCTCCTTGCAAGCACAGTTGAATTCTTCAGGATCATAGCCGGGCGGCTCTTCAATAGTTTGATCTTCAGGATACTCCTGTAGGATCAAGGCAAAAGTGAGGTCCTGAATTATATCAGTGGCCTCTTGCGGGGCTTGTTCCTCTACTGTGAGTGCCCGGGCGTCTTGACCCGCTAAATACGGGGCGCCTGCCAGTGCCAAAACATCACCTAATTCCGTGGCTTCAATGGTGATGGCTGCCGCAATTTTCAGGCTGTCGGATTGCTCATTGGAAAACCACACCCCTGTTACCTGCTCTCTGTCTTTGGTTACGCTGACGGGCCTGAAGCCATTAATAATGCGAATGTTGCTTTCAGCCGTCAGCAGTTGGTTCCATATGCGGTTACCTATATGCGGCTCAAATAGGGTGTTGCTTACCCAACCGGTTTCAACGCTGTCGGCCCCGCCGTAGTGAGTATAAAGCATCTCGCGGAACTCCCCCCATATACCCGATGGAAGACGGTGATTTCCGTCTGTAGCACTGACGCCAGCTGCCGTCAGCATTCCTCCTAGCCAGGGTGTTTCTTCCACCAGGATCACCTGTGAACCGTTGCGGGCGGCTTGTAAAGCTGCTGAAACCCCGCTGGCACTACCGCCTACCACTAAAACCTCTGTTTCTAGTACTTGCGAAGAAGGTGTTTCTCCCTCGCATCCTGCTACTATCAAGGTTAGCAGTATAACTCCTAAAAACAGTCTGTTATACCAGTATACCAGTACGTGCATAGTTTAATCCAGCAGATAGATGTTCCTCCAACGTACTTTGATACCTCCGCCATCGTGGATCTGTAGGGCAATTTTTCCCTGAGCCTTTCCTATTTTTTCATCTGTTAGCTGAATCATCATTTCTCCATTGATCCAGGTGGTGACCTGGGCGCCCTGCACCTTTATCCTCATGGTGTTCCATTCCCCCATCTTTAAAGCCTCATCTTTACCGGCCTCAGGTTTTATGAGCCAGCCTCTGCCATAAGACTCATAAATACCCCCACTATCGTTTCCAGGAGGAGCTACTTCAGCTTGCCATCCCGTAATCTTGGTACCTTCAATGCTCGATCTGAAAAACACGCCGCTGTTGCCATTGGCTTCTTGCTTGAATTCCAGGCTCAGGTCAATATCTTGGTAACTGTCAACGGTACCGAGGTAGCCATAACCCTCATCCGGGCCGCTTTCACATATCAATTCGCCACCATCCACATACCATTTCTCGGTGCCATAAATCTCCCACCCGGTAAGGTCTTTACCGTTAAACAAAGCAGTCTTCTGGACATCAATCTCCTGTATTAAAATGCTGAGAAAAATAAAAAACGTTATCATAGGGTTTTGATCTTAATGTTGCGAAATCGTACCTCGTGTCCATGATCCTGTAATCCAATATGCCCTTGCTTTGATTGACCATATTGAGCATAGTCCTTGAACTTACTGGCAGCTACCTGCTGCTTCCAGGCATCGGAATTGATGTCGTACTCTATGGCTTTATAACCGTTGAGCCAATGCTCAACATGACCTTGATTCACTACGATCTTAGCCTGATTCCATTCACCTACTGGTTTGCTGTGATCTTCCTCTGCGGCTTGCAGGTCGTAATTCTCTGCAGTCAAATGCGTGTGCATATCCATGTCCAGATCCGTCGAATTTAAATAAACCTGGTTGTCCAAGATTTGATATTCCGGGGCACTGTGCCAAATAGGGGTATCCTCTTGTTCCTGTGCTAAGTAAAAAATTCCGCTGTTGGCCGAATCTGAAATTATGAATTCCAAGCTCAGCTCAAAATTCTCATACGATTCTTTGGTAATAATATCTCCACCACCGGAACCGCCTTCAGGTGTTTTGAGCACCACGAGCTCGCCGTCGTGAACTTCCCATCCCTTTTCAGGAAAAGATTCTTTTAGATACCCCCGCCATTGGTCCGGATTATGTCCGTCAAACAACAGTTTCCAACCGCCTTCCTGCTCAGCAGTGGTCAACTGATTCTGTTGTGATACCTCTTCCTGCTCTGGCGCCATAACTTCTTCAGAAGTTTCGGTGTGCTGGTCCTGGGGTTTCTGACATCCGCTCAGTATCAAGCAGCATCCCAGTAAAGTCAGTAATATTGATTGCATATTCATGGTTTTAAATTACTTCTAAAATTATGACAACTTCCACAGCTGTAGTTATAAATTTACCGCTGTCCTGGTTTTCTAACATTTTTACCTTCCACCCCTGTCAAATTATCACCCAAGTCTTCCCGAGCCTGGTTTGCCAGGTCTTGCATCATATCTACCACTTCCGGATAAAGTTCCTGAACATCATAGGCCTCTCCAGGATCACGTCTCAAATCATAAAGCGCTAAACCGGTAGTGTCCTTATTGTACGGACCTGGCCAGCCGTCATTGCCCGGAAGAACCCGACGGTATGACTGTGTGGTGACATGTGGCAGTACTAACTTCCATTGTTGGTAACGAACCGCTTCCAGATCGTTCCGGTGATAGTAATAGTATAAGGTTTCTCGGGGACTACTGGTATTGTTTCCCATAAGCAAACTGGAGATGTCCAATCCGTCAATGTTGCGATCTGGCAGAGTGGCGCCTGTAAGTTCGGCCAAGGTAGGTAATATGTCCATGGTGGTTGCCAATTGATGATTGACCTTCCCGGCTGGAATTTTTTTGGGCCATCTCATAATGCAGGGCACCCTTTGTCCACCTTCGTAAGTAGTTCCTTTTCCTTCGCGCAAACCGCCTGTGGATCCTGCGTGGTTGCCAAAATTCAGCCAGGGACCATTATCTGTCATGAACATTACCAGGGTGTTCTCCTGTAATCCCAGTTCCTCAAGAGTTTCCATTATCTGGCCTACCGACCAATCAATTTCCATCATTACGTCTCCATAAAGGCCCTGCTGGCTCTTTCCTCTGAACTTGTCAGACACCCCAAGGGGTATGTGGGGCATGGAGTGCGGCACATAAAGAAAAAAGGGCTGGGACTGGTGTCGATGGATGAAATCAACGGCTCTTTGGGTATAGCGGGTGGTCAACTGATCCTGATCGGCTAAACTGGCCACACGCTCTACGATTTCATTACCCTCCACTAAGGGAAGTGGCGGATACTGCCCTTTCCGAATAGCCGTGTCTGTTACTGGGGTGCCGTCAAAATCCACTGGCCACATATCATTGGAATAGGGGATCCCAAAATATTCGTCGAAGCCATGCTGCAAGGGTAAGAAAGCTTCATGATGACCCAGATGCCATTTGCCAAAGATGCCGGTGACATAACCCAATGGTCTCAACATTTCTGCAATGGTGGTCTCCTCGGCGTTAATTCCATGATTGGAGGTAGGGAATAAGGCGCCAGTAATACCGATACGATTGGGGTAGCAACCCGTCATCAGGGCTGCTCTGGAGGCGCTGCACACCGCTTGTCCTACGTAAAACTGAGTAAATCGCATACCCTCTCCGGCCAATTGATCCAAATAAGGGGTTTGGAAACCGCTGGCTCCAAAGGTTCCCAAGTCCCCATAGCCCTGATCATCGGTAAAGACGATCACGATATTGGGCAGAGCACTTTCAGCAGGTTGCTGCTCACATGCGGTGAGGATCATAGCTCCCCAAAGCATGAGTATATTTAAGTATTTGTTCATTATTCCAAGTTAACAACTTTATTATCGGAGCTCTTATGGGCCTCCAACCGCAGGCTAATGGTCTCCTGTTCATCCATGGGGGTGATACTTACCTGGTAAGCACCGGGTGTCAGCACCCTTAATTGAACGGAGTCAGCATGCACCCGAATGGTTTGGTGGTGCCTACCCTCAATATCCCGTACTTGGATCAAACTTTCCTTGAGCCCAGAGCCCTTTATCCAGGGCAACCAGGCCCCGTTTGGGGGATTGAAATTGTCTTGTTGGTGCAAGGTAACCGGCCATCCGGTATAGGGATCATCTTCCCGGGGATCAGCGTCGCGAGGCCAGTTTTCCAGGACGATCTCCCGGGAGGACCTACGAAAGCGCACGATGCCATAACCGGTTGCGCGATCATAAAGCTTGGCTGGTTCACGGCCCGTAAAAAGAGGATTGGATACCGCTAAGACCGTCATATGATTGCCAAACCCATCCAGGAAATCACCCGTATACGGAGGATCTTGTGAAGAAGGGGAGGGGTACCATCGACGAGGCCACACATTGCTGACACTGGGAACACAAAGAGCAAAGCCAGCATCTCCGAAATCGTCAATCCCATATTGCAAGGTACTGCCCAAATGCTGATCTCCAGCCACGTGCAATGCATAGGCTTTTCGAATTATTTCCAGGGCTTTATTACGACCTGTTTGAGGCCAGCCATTGGCATCCATATCGGCTACCGGCTTATCATTAGGGGCATACTCTCCGGCTTTCAAGATCCGCAGTTTTGGCACGATGCGATCATGGTTCGATTCCTGTTGCGGTAGTGTAGCCAGATTTGCGAATATGGTTTGGGAAAGTACCACTTTCATCCAGGTATCTTGTTGCCAGGTTTGGGTCCAATGACCCAAAAAATTTAGTTGTCGTTGCCCTAATAATTTGGCGTCGGGGTGGTCGCCTTGGGCGATAGGATCGAATTGAGGATTTTGTGCCCAGCCATTATCCACTTGGGCTTGTGGTAACAATAATTTGGGGGCAGATTTAAACTTACGGTCTTCCAATACCGCAAAACTTATTCCTCCGTACTCTATGTTTGTATAGTATACGCCTATATTTTGGGTCACCGGGGTAGCGTCAAAAGGCTCAGGTAAATGCTCCGTCTGGGTTTTCTGAACCATGTTGACCCAGGCTGCGGGCATCTTATAGCCACCAGTGTCCTGTTTTCCGGATTCCGTGTCGGCACTGTCGGCAGCTTTTCCGCCCTCACCCCAAATATTTCCATGATAAACATCATGGTCATCGGGAATGGCCACGCTTGGTATGCGGCGCAGCAGATCGCCGTAGGCCCAACCGTACAGGTACCATTTTCGTAGATAATCCAAGTTTGCCGCCTCTAGCGGTTGCTTCTGTACCCCGTATCCACCCACGCCTTCATAGATCTGATCTCCGGAAAAGAATAAAAAATCAGGTTTCTGTAGCTTCACATTGGCCACCAGATCTTGGTTGGGGAATCCCAGGTCGTTGTTCCCGGTAAATGCAGCTAGTACCAATTCTTCTTTGTCCGCGGGAGACACCGGAATAGTTCCTTCGTAGATATGATCCTCAAAATCGCCACTATTGCCGTGATAGCTGTAGAGCAACCGGTAGGGGCGCTCCTGGCTCTGATCCCATGGAAAAGGCCCAAAAGTAGCGGTGTAGGATGCATCGTCTATGACGCTACTGTCCAGCTTCACCCATGTGCCATCTTCGAATGATTCAAAATAGACTTTCTTGGATGATTTCAAGCTCACCGGCGCTATCTGGGCAGTCATTTTAAGCTGATCATTACTCAATGTGAATTGATTGAACAAAATAGGACCAAATTTTCTGTCCTCATATGCCAGGATTCCTTCTCCTGAAAGTGTGAGGTTTTGAAACCAAAATCGCAGACTGCCCTGGCGCTGTGTATCAGGTTCGGTGCCCCAATCTGGATATTCTTTGGTGGTTCGTTCAAAGCTGAAGGGGGGTACAGTACCGGCACTGCTAACTAAAGCTATCCCACCTTCCATCCAAGAG
>CAJIBY010000238.1_pt1 | contig 10358 bp, 13 predicted proteins | sample 9199461 | NCBI WGS metagenome assembly CAJIBY01 (sample SAMEA7708316, study PRJEB35096) | sediment metagenome | biome: marine neritic benthic zone biome [ENVO:01000025]; feature: sediment [ENVO:00002007]; material: shallow marine sediment [ENVO:03000034] sea grass bed [ENVO_01000059] ... | reverse complement strand
GCATGTAGCTTAGCAGTGCTCTTATGCGCTTTAGACACTCCACTTCATTGCTGCAGGCAAAATGGGTCACACCACTTTTAGTACTGTGGGTGGTTGCCCCTCCCAGTTCCTCAGAGCTAACTTCCTCATGAGTAACGGTTTTTACCACGTTAGGGCCGGTTACAAACATATAGGAGGTTTTTTCCACCATCAGAATAAAATCTGTAATCGCCGGTGAATAGACAGCCCCTCCGGCACAAGGGCCCATTACCGCGGAAATCTGCGGCACCACCCCTGAAGCCAAAGTGTTTCTGTAAAAAATATCGGCATATCCTCCCAGAGAAACCACACCCTCTTGAATCCTGGCTCCTCCGGAATCGTTGAGGCCAATCAAGGGAGCCCCGTTCTTGAGAGATAGGTCCATCAATTTTACAATCTTTTCGGCATGAGTTTCCGATAGTGACCCCCCAAAGACCGTAAAATCCTGAGAAAAGACATATACCAACCGCCCGTCTACGGTTCCATATCCGGTTACTACCCCATCCCCAAGAAAGTGTTGTTTATCCAAACCGAAGTCCTTACAACGATGCATGACGAACTTTCCGATTTCCTGAAAACTTCCTTCATCCAGCAGCATATGTAATCGTTCACGAGCTGTGAGTTTTCCTTTCTTGTGCTGGGACTCAATGCGGGATTCACCTCCGCCCAACAAAGCCTCAGCATTCTTGCGTTCCAATAATCGGTATTTTTCCTGGTTGCTGGGCAAGGTATATAGACCTTTGTTGTCCTTTGGTTTGGGCATGAAACTAGACGATTTTATGCTCCTTAAATATATGATTTATTTCCATGGAGGGGGTTTTTACAGAGAATAAAATATTATATTCGCCAAATTTCATAATGAAACATCTGGCGGTTATCGATCTAGGAACAAACACTTTCCACTTGCTGGTGGCTGAAGTGGGGCAAACCTCTATGGAGATACTGCATAAAGAGAAGCAAAGTGTAAAGATCGGCGAAGGTGGAATCAGCCAAGGCATAATTTCAGATGCCGCCGGAAAAAGGGCCCTGAACACTTTGAAGGAGTTTCGCGCCACCATGGACCATTTCGAGGTTGACCAGCATCTTGCCTTTGCCACCAGTGCCTTTCGCAATGCCCGTAACCGGGAAGAATTGCTGGGTGAGATCCAACAGGAAACTGGTATCGCCATCCAGGTGATCTCCGGTAGCCAGGAAGCTGATTACATCTATCAGGGGGTTTCTCATGCACTGGAGTTAGGTGCCCAGGACAATCTTATTATGGATATCGGAGGAGGTAGTGTGGAGTTTGTAATAGCTAATCAAGATAGGATCCATTGGAAGGAAAGCTATGAGATTGGGGCGCAGCGTTTAATGGACAAATTCCATTATCACGATCCCATATATCCGCAGGAAATACAGAACTTAGAAAGCTTCTTAGATCGTGAACTGAGCACCTTAGTAACTGCCATGGAACAGTTTAATCCCAGGGTCTTAATTGGATCATCGGGCACCTTTGACACACTAAGCGAGATCTATTGCCTGAATCAAGGTATTACCCCAGACCATGGCCCGGAACGCCGGCTTTCATTGAAAGGGTACCAGGAAATCCATCAAAGAATTATTAATAGGAACCGATTTCAAAGGCTTCAGATACCGGGAATGATCGCCATGCGAGTGGATATGATCGTGGTAGCGAGTAGCTTGATCCATTATCTGTTGGATCGTTTTCATCTGGATGATATTCGAGTTTCCGCCTATGCTCTTAAGGAAGGCGTTCTTTTTGAGTCCATAGCACAAATACGACAAGAAGGAGTTTAGGATTGCAGTCTATGTACAATGATAGTAGCCTTCGTGATTTTGCAAGAGACGTATTCACGGCTATGGGTTGTGACGGCGCTCAGGCCAGAATCGCTGCTGAGATATTAGTAGACGCCGATTTGAAAGGGATTGACTCTCATGGCATAGCCCGTCTAAAGGGCTATGTACGTTTGTGGGAGGATAATCGCATCAATACCCAACCCAACATCAGCATAACACATGAAACACCCAGCACCGCAGTGGTGGATGGCGACGAAGGGCTGGGCTTAGTAGTAGCCCCTGAAGCCATGAAAATAGCTATTAAAAAAGCCTCACAGGTGGGCAGCGGATGGGTGTCGGTTCGTAACTCCAATCATTATGGCATAGCCGGATATCATGCCATGATGGCGCTTGAACATGATATGGTAGGGATCTCCATGACCAATGCCAGTCCCTTGGTTGCTCCCACCTTTTCCAGCGAACGACTACTGGGAACAAACCCTATTGCGGTGGCCATCCCCGCCCATAAGCAACCCCCCTTTGTAGCGGATCTGGCTACCACCACGGTAGCCAATGGCAAATTGGAAGTGATGAAACGCAAAGGATCGACCATCCCTGAGGGCTGGGCCCAGGACGCCTGGGGACAACCTAGTACCGAGGCAACCACCGTAGAGCAAGGGGGAGCACTTCTACCACTGGGAGGGAGCCGTAATTTGGGCAGCCACAAAGGATATTGTCTAGGCAGCATAGTGGATATATTTAGCGCAGTGCTTTCAGGAGCCAATTACGGTCCCTGGGTACCCCCTTTCGTCAGTTTTCTGGATCCTGCTTCCGACCCGGTAGGAAAGGGAATCGGACATTTTTTAGGAGCATTCAGGATCGATGCCTTTCGTCCTACCGACGAATTTAAAACGCATATGGACCTATGGATCCAACGATTTCGAAATTCAAAACCAGCCAAAGGCCAGGAAAAAGTGCTGATCCCAGGTGATCCCGAAAGAGAAATGAAAGAAAAAAGGCAAACGCATGGAATTCCCTTGCTTGAAGCAGTGGTCAAGGATCTGGGAGAGTTGGCCGTTAAGTTTAAAGTTGAACCACCCCGTCCTATAGGGTGATCCCTGCACGGATGATCAGTTCACTGTTATACGGTGATTGTCGGTCATCGTGCAATAGGTTCAGTAGTAAGGTCAACCCCAACCCCGCTCTACCCCCCACAGGTTGAAAAAAGCCTCCGCCTATAAAATAACCTGGCACCCAGTCCCTAACGAGTTCTGTACCATCCAGGCTTGGGTAATCCAATTTCAGTGATTCGTACTCCGTATAGGCAAAAAACTGCTGCGTGATATTATAGCGGCCAAAAACACGCCATCCGAATATGTTGGTGTCGTACTCATACAGCCGGCCTGTGAATAGATCGATAGCTTCTCCTTTCAGATACTGGTAGGTAATGCCCGGCCCCACAGACAATCTGGGGGTGAGCATGTATCCGGCCAGCGGGGATATATCTATGACTGTAAAATCCCCAAATTGCAGGCCGAAATTTCCGCCAAAATAAACGCGGTCGAAAAACCGGTTTTCGTTCTCAGGATCGAACTCTCGCTGGCCGTGGGCTTGTAGAAAAATTACGGTGGTGAAAATCAGGAGTAGTATTTTTTTCATAGGATATAAAATAAAGGGGTTCTCTATGAATAGAGAACCCTGATTTCTTTGAGAAGTTGTCACGTACCTACGTACGCTGGTTATTTGGTCTTTTCCTTCGTCACTACGATATACAGGTCCTCTGTAGGTTTTCGCATAAGGTATTTTTCCCGTGCATACTTCTCCAACAGCGCTTCATCGCTTAAAAGTTCACGCCTGTCGGCTTTTACTTCCTCAATTTTTGTTAGATAGAACTCTTTCTTGGCTTCTTGTTGATGCAGCTTTTTGGTTCTCTGATATTGTAAAAACAGGTCGTTAGAGTCAAAAAATAGCATCCAAATGAGGAACAAGCTGCCGGTTATGAAGAAAAAATTCTTGCTTAATCGCTTTAAGTTGATCATTACTGACTTCATAGATCCGGCGTTAAGTTAAAAAGATCTGCACGAAACTAAAAATTTAGCACACACTTGAATGTAACGAAGCCCAGAACTAATTATTTCATTTACCGGAAGTTGGGGCCCGGAAAGCGTCCAATCTCTCCTAACTCCTCTTCAATGCGCAACAACTGATTGTACTTAGCCATACGATCGGAACGAGAGGCTGAGCCGGTCTTGATCTGGCCGGTGTTTAAGGCCACCGCCAAGTCGGCGATGGTATTGTCTTCCGTTTCACCTGAGCGATGTGACATCACGCTGGTATAACTGTGCCGGGAAGCCAAGTTGACGGCATCGATGGTCTCTGTTAAGGTTCCGATTTGATTGACCTTGATCAGTATGGAGTTGGCAATGTTTTCTTCAATACCTCTATTCAGGCGCTTAACATTAGTAACAAACAGATCGTCGCCCACCAATTGCACTTTATCGCCGGTGAGATCGGTGAGTACTTTCCAGCCCTCCCAATCGTCTTCATGCATACCATCCTCAATAGATAATATGGGATAGCGATCAACCCAGTCTTTCCAATAATGGGCCATTTCCTGAGAAGACAGTTTATCACCGGTAGACTTTTTAAAATGATAGGTTTGAGAGTCTAAATCGTAAAACTCCGAGCTGGCGGCGTCTAAGGCGATACCAATATCTTCTCCAGGGCGATACCCTGCCGTCTCAATGGCTTTAAGCACCACCTCAATAGCTTCTACATTGGAGGCTATATTGGGTGCAAACCCTCCTTCATCACCTACATTGGTGGATAATCCTTGATCGTGCAATACCTTTTTAAGATGGTGGAACACTTCTGTTCCCATGCGTAAGGATTCCGAGAATGAAGCCGCATTAACCGGCATGATCATGAACTCTTGAAAATCGATAGCGTTATCCGCATGACTACCACCGTTAAGAATATTCATCATAGGCACCGGCAGCGTGTTAGCATTAACGCCCCCCACATATCGAAATAATGATTGTCCGGATTCCTGTGCTGCCGCTTTTGCCGCTGCCAGACTTACGCCTAAGATAGCATTAGCCCCTAACTTCGATTTATTCTCAGTCCCATCCACTTCTATCATGATGCGGTCCATTAGGGACTGTTCAAAAACAGAAAAACCTACAAGTTCTTCGGACAGTGCCCCATTCACATTGTCAACAGCTTTCTGTACACCTTTTCCCAGGAACCTATCTTTATCGCCGTCCCGCAATTCCACTGCCTCATGTACACCAGTTGAGGCCCCGGATGGCACTGCTGCCCGGCCCAAAATTCCATTACTGGTAATTACATCTACCTCCACGGTAGGGTTTCCGCGACTGTCCAAGATCTGGCGCGCATGGATATGTTCTATTAAGCTCATTAGTTTTTTATGGTTTCAGAATTTTGGTAACTCTTGATGACAGCCACAAACTGATCGAAAAGGTAACGGCTGTCATGGGGGCCTGGCGAAGCCTCTGGATGATATTGTACAGAAAACGCCGGTTTTCCCTTGACTCTTATACCTTCGATGGTATCATCGTTTAGGTTTTTATGGGTTACTATGAGATGTTTGGCAGCCTCAATCTTCCCGGCATCAACACCAAACCCATGATTTTGGGAGGTAACCTCACATAATCCGGTATCCAGGTTGAGTACCGGGTGGTTGATGCCACGATGTCCATGATGCATTTTGTATGTGGATACCCCACAGGCCAATGCTAAGATCTGATGACCCAGACATATGCCGAAAACCGGGTACTGTTGATCCAGCATTTGTTTCACGGTTTCTACTGCGTAAGGCATAGCTGCGGGATCACCAGGACCATTGCTGATAAAATAGCCATCCGGTTGCCAGGCTGCCATTTCCTGGAACGAAGAATGCGCCGGAAAAACCTGCAGATAACAATCTCTGCCGGCAAAATTGGAAAGAATACTTTTCTTAACTCCCAGATCCAAGACTGCGATTTTGATGGAGGCATCCTTATCGCCTACGAAATAAGGCTTCTCGGTGCTAACTTTTGAGGCCAATTCCAAGCCATTCATATCGGGTACCTCCTGCAATCTGGCTTTAATCTCCTCCATGTCGGTAAGTTCCGAGGTGATTATGGCATTCATAGCACCCTGGTGACGAATATGTCTTACCAATTTACGGGTATCAATCTCACTGATGCCCACTACCTCGTGATTTATGAGATAATCATCCAGGGATTGATGAGCCACATTACGGCTGTAGTCCCTGGAAAAAGTGTTGACCACCAAACCATTGATTTTGGGCCTTTCAGACTCTTGTTCGGTACTCAAGGTTCCGTAATTGCCAATATGTGAAGTGGTGTTAACGATAATCTGACCAAAGTAAGAGGGGTCGGTGTAGATTTCCTGGTAGCCGGTCATTCCGGTATTGAAGCAGATCTCTCCACCGGCAGTACCAATTTTACCAATCGCTTTCCCTCGATATACCTGGCCATCTTGAAGCATTAAATACGCTTCTGGAGCTTGGGTGTTCTTCATGAACAAAGGTTTGGGTAAAGGACGTTATACGAAATAATCTCACAAAAATAAAAAAAGGGATTAAACATCCGTTAATCCCTTGAAATATTTTAGCAGGTTGAGGTCATTACTCCTCTTCCTGGCTGCTTTCCTCAGCTGAATCTTCACTTTCTTCAGCAGTCTCAGCTTTACTCTCTGCTGCAGGTTCTTCCACTGCCGGGGATTCCTCAACAGCTGCCTCCTCACTGGCTTCGGCTTCGGCTTCGGCTTCGGCAACCTCTGGCTGAGCCTCATCCGCTGCTACTTCAGCAGCCGCTTCTGCTTCCGCATCTTCTACCACCACTTCCTCTACATCGGCTTCTTCTACTGTTTCTGCGGTTACCGCTTCTTCAGCTACTGCGGCAGTGGTTACAGTGGCAGCCGCGGTTTTACTGCGTCGACCTCGTCGGGTCTTGCTCTTCTTAGGCTTAGCCTCTGTCAACATGCTCTCGTTGTAGTCCACCAGTTCAATCACACACATACTGGCGTTATCGCCTAAACGGTTGCCGGTTTTTAGAATACGGGTATAGCCTCCCGCTCTTTCCATCACCCTTTCAGAAACATCATTGAACAGCTCCTGTACGGATTCTTTATTCTGCAAGTACCTGAAAACCATTCTGCGGGAATGCGTAGAATCCTCCTTAGCACGAGTAATCAAAGGCTCCACATATTTTCGTAGTGCCTTAGCCTTGGCTACCGTAGTCACAATTCTCTTGTGCATGATCAGAGAAGAGGCCATATTAGAAAGCATGGCCTTGCGATGAGGGGCAGTACGGCTTAAATGATTGATTTTTTTTCCGTGTCTCATGATTATTAGTCTTCCTCTAATTTGTACTTTGACAGGTCCATGCCAAAGGTCAGGTTCTTATCTGCTACCAACTGCTCCAGTTCCGCCAGTGACTTCTTGCCGAAATTCCTAAATTTCATCATATCGGAAATTTCCAACCTTACCAAGTCGCCCAGAGTTTTTACATCTGCGGCCTTCAGGCAATTATAGGCCCGTACGGAAAGATCCAGATCGTTAAGTGGAGTTTTCAGCAATTTCCTCATATGCAACATTTCCTCATCAACAGTTTCCGGTTCGCCCTGATCGGCGGTCTCCAAGAACATAGTCTGATCGGAAAATAGCATGAAGTGCTGTATCAGGATGTTAGCAGCTCCTTTTAAGGCGCTTTCAGGATGAATAGAACCATCCGTTTCTATATCCAATACCAGCATTTCGTAGTCAGTCTTTTGCTCCACCCTGGTGTTTTCAACGTTGTATTTAACGTTTACTATAGGGGTGAAAACGGCATCGATTGGAATATATCCAAATACTTGCTCGCTGGGCTTGTTTTCTTCTGCCGGCAGGTAGCCCCTTCCTTTTTCCACGGTCAGCTCCAATTCCAGACTGGTGGAATCACTCAACTTGCAAATGAGCAAATCGGGATTTAGTACCTCGAAAGAAGTGGTGAAATTTCCTATGTCACCCGCCACGAACTGTCCCTGGTTCTTAATTGAGATGGTTATTTTATTATCTATTACATCTGCAATTTTCTTCAGGCGCACCATTTTGAGGTTCAAGATAATCTCGGACACATCCTCCACTACGCCTTCTATGGTGGAGAACTCATGTAATACACCAGGAATTTTTATACCGGTAACGGCATAACCTTCTAAAGAAGACAGGAGAATACGACGCAGAGCATTGCCAATGGTAACGCCATAACCCTTTTCCAAAGGCTTGAAAGTGAATAAACCTTTGAAATCATCTGCTTTGTCCATGGCCACCTTTTCAGGCATTTGAAATGCTAGTATTGACATTTTACTTGGTGATTTTAATTACTAAATATTTTAACTGAGCGTTTGTATACGCTATTTGGAGTAAAGTTCCACGATCAACTGTTCCTGGATGTTTTCGGGGATCTCCTCTCTGGGAGGTACATTCACGAAAATACCTTCCATGGTACTTCCGTCCCATTCTACCCAAGAATACTTCTTTCCGACCCGGGCCGCCAAAGAATCTGTAACCGCTTCCAATGACTTGGATTTTTCCCTTACTCCAACCTTATCGCCAGGTTTCAAGGAGTAGGAAGGGATATTCACTACATCACCGTTGACCGTTATGTGTTTGTGTGAAACCAATTGTCGGGCTGCCCGCCGTGTAGGGGCAATTCCCAAACGATAAACCGTATTGTCCAGGCGCGATTCCAGCAGCTGTAATAATACGGTTCCCGTAATACCACCTTTCCTGGAGGCTTTGTGGAAAATGTTAGCAAACTGTCTTTCCAAAACACCGTAAGTGTATTTGGCTTTTTGTTTCTCCATTAGCTGAACGGCATATTCGGATTGTTTTCTACGCCTTCCTCGACCGTGATGACCCGGAGGGTAAGCCTTTTTTGCCAGGGCTTTACTAGGTCCGAAGATCGGTTCTCCAAACCTTCTGGATATCTTGGAACGTGGTCCTGTATATCTTGCCATCTATCTTTTATTAGGATAAATTAAACTCTTCTTCTTTTTGCTGGGCGGCAGCCATTATGAGGTAACGGTGTTACATCTTTTATGGCGGTTACTTCAATGCCGGTATTTTGAATGGTCCTGATCGCTGATTCCCGACCGGCTCCGGGTCCCTTAACAAATACCTCAACTTTTCGTAGTCCCAAATCGTGCGCCTTTTTGGCACAGTCCTCAGCGGCCATCTGGGCGGCATAAGGAGTATTCTTCTTAGACCCTTTAAATCCCATTTTTCCGGCAGACCCCCAGGAGATCACCTGTCCGCTACCGTTGGTCATAGAGATAATGATGTTATTAAAAGAAGCTCGTATGTGGGCTTGACCCACCGGCTCTACCACCACTACTCTCTTTTTTGCTTTATCTTTTCTTTTCTGTGCCATAATTAATCACATATAAGCCTTACTTGACAGCTTGCTTTTTATTGGCAACTGTTTTTCTTTTGCCCTTACGAGTACGGGCATTGTTTTTGGTTTTCTGACCTCTCACCGGTAAACCCCTACGATGTCGTAAACCCCGATAACAACCAATGTCCAGCAAACGCTTGATGCTTAACTGAACTTCGGACTTCAACACCCCTTCCACCTTGAACTCTTCAGTGATGATGGAACGGATCTGGTTAGACTCGTCATCGGTCCATTCACCAACTTTCTTGTCCCATTCAATCCCAGCTCTAGTCAAAATGTTTTGGGCGGACCTTCGTCCAATACCGTAAATGTAGGTGAGACCGATCTCACCTCTTTTGTTGTCCGGAATGTCGACTCCTGAAAACCTTGCCATTCTATTTTCTTTTATTTAATGGTTATCCTTGACGCTGCTTAAAGCGGGGATTCTTCTTGTTGATCACGTACACTTTCCCGTTCCTGCGAATCACTTTGCAGTCGGCGCTGCGTTTCTTAACGGATGCCTTAACTTTCATTACCCCTTTATTTATATCTGTAAACTATTCTACCCTTAGTCAAATCGTAAGGGGACATTTCCAATTTTACTTTATCTCCGGGAAGGATCTTGATGTAATTCATTCTCATTTTACCAGAGATATGAGCGATTACCTCATGCCCGTTTTCCAGTTCTACCCGAAACATTGCATTTGATAACGCTTCCTTTATAGTACCATCTTGTTCTATGGACGCTTGTTTTGCCATACTAAATTTTAAATACTTCTTCTATATACTTATGCGTAGTAAGGATCTCAGGACTACCGTTCATTACTGCCACTGTGTGCTCATAATGAGCGGACGGCTTTCGATCCCTAGTGCGAATGGTCCATCCATCCGCTTCCTGTACTACACTTTTCGTGCCCAAGTTGATCATGGGCTCAATTGCCAGGATCAATCCACTGCGCATTATAGGTCCCCTTCCTCTTTTCCCGTAATTGGGTACCTCAGGGCTTTCATGAAGGGTCTTACCGATTCCATGGCCCACCAACTCCCTGACTACACTAAACCCGAATTGCTCCACATGGTGTTGAATGGCGTAACTGATGTCCCCCACCCTATTACCAGCCG
>CAJIBY010000151.1_pt1 | contig 10362 bp, 8 predicted proteins | sample 9199461 | NCBI WGS metagenome assembly CAJIBY01 (sample SAMEA7708316, study PRJEB35096) | sediment metagenome | biome: marine neritic benthic zone biome [ENVO:01000025]; feature: sediment [ENVO:00002007]; material: shallow marine sediment [ENVO:03000034] sea grass bed [ENVO_01000059] ... | reverse complement strand
CAAGTTCAGAGAGCGATTTCCTTCCCAGTTTTTAGTTCGATAATTGATGGTGGAGGAGGCATTTAGGGTAACCTGGCTGGCATCGGGAAGATCAAAAGTTCTGGTTTCCCCTCTCAAAGCCTGTACCACTTCCGTAGAGGGTGCCAATTTCTCGGTAAGCACCGGATAATATTGGAACAGCAATACTCCGATGAGTACTACCGCAGCCACTCTTATAATTTGCTTCCACCAATTTACTTTGATTTCTGTGGCTTGAGGCTTTAACTCTGATTCTATCCCCTCTAATTCCCCCACAAGATCCATTTCGGGAGCCTTAAAGGATTGTATAGCCTGATCCAGCTTCTGTAATTCCCGATAGGCCTCAGATTGCTGGAATTCTAGCTGTTCCTCTTCCGTGAGGGTGCCGGAAAGCCACTTTTTTATATAATATTCCTGATCCATAAGGGCTACTTTACATATTAATAACCGTGATATACTCCAAATTCCTACTTGATAAATGCATTTTTTTACAATTTTTCTAATTTGCCCCTGAGTTTTGATAGCGCGGTATAGATCCTTTTTTCCACGGCTTTGCGGGAAATCCCTAATATTTCCGCAATTTCCTGGTGCTTCTTGCCTTCAATCCTATTGAGTAGAAACGCCACCCGTTGCTCTTCGCTTAACTCCTCAATGGATCTTTGTAAACGTTCCATATATTCACGCTCTTCCAATTTAAATTGCGGTGTTTCATGATCACGATCTCTTGATGGCTGTTTTTGATACTTCAAGACGGTCTTTTTCTTATCCAACTCGTTAAGCATTTGATTTCGGGCCACTGTGAAAAGAAAGGAACGGGCTTTTTGGGGAGGTACTTTGCCGCAATTATTCCATAATTTTACAAAAGCTTCTTGTACCAGGTCAGCGGGATAATTCTCAGAGCCGAATTTGTAGTAGAGAAAATCGTGCAGGTCTTGAGCATTTTTTCGGAAAATCTCCTGGAAAACACTCTCTTTACAAACGTCTGATAGGTTTCTTTCAGTCATGCAACTGGTCTATAGAACACTAAATCTAAAAAAAAATTGTTTTGTGGGTAGGAGATTCTGAATTTCAGCGGTTTTATTAGCGTAGAACCCTAATGGCGGGTTATTGAAACGAATTTTTACAAGCTAAACCAAGTATGAACAAGAAGAGATCAAAGCTGAAGATTTTAGCACTATTTTTAGTATCTGCCTGGATATTTACCGGTTGTCAGGAGCCTATTGAAGAGGTTATTGACCCACCAGCTGATGCAGTTATTACCGCAAATTCCAATGTAGCCAATTTGCTGCAGAGAGTCTCACTCAATGACGGGTCGGATGATAATATAGTGGACAGTTCCAGTTGTATTTCCCTGGTGTTGCCGTTTACGGTCAATGTAAACGGGCTGGAGATTATTGTAGATTCTGAGGACGACTTGGATTTAATAGAGGACATATTCGATGAGTTTGAAAATGACGATGACTGGTTGGAGATCCTCTTTCCCATTACTGTGATCTTACCGGATCACAGTGAATTTACCATAGAAAATGAGGATGCTTTGGAAGATCTGGCTGAGCAATGCGACGACGATGAAGATGATGATATCGAATGCCTGGATTTTGAGTATCCAATTACCGTTTCTACCTACGACACCGTTAATCAAACCTCCTCAGTGATAGTGCTGGAGAACGATGAGGATCTTTACAACCTTATTAAGGATTTGGATGAAGATGATTTGGTAGGTTTCAACTTCCCTATATCCGTTATCCTGGCAGACAGCTCGGTAATTGAAATTAACAGTAACGACGAACTGGAAGATATTATTGAGGATGTGAAGGATGACTGTGATGAAGATGATGACCATTACGGAGATGATGATGACCATGATGGAGATGATGATGACCATGATGATGATGATGATTATGACGATGGAAGTGATGATGACGGTCACCAGGGAGATAGTACAGTTTTTTCAACTACCCTACTGGAAGGACAATGGATAGTAGCCCATTATAATTATGAGGGTGACGATATAACCTCGGATTTTGAAGGATTTACATTGGAATTTTTTGAGGATGGTTCAGTAGTTGCCACCAATGGAACAGATACCATCGAAGGGATATGGTCGGAACAAGTTGACGACAACACGGATATTGAGTTTATTCTGGACTTTGGCAGTGATACTTTTTTTGAGCTGTTGAATGATGATTGGGATGTTTTGGATTTTAGTGAAACCCGGATAGAGCTCATTGAAGATGATGCGATAAATGATGGTACCTCCAGCGTATTAGTTCTCGAACGGTTGTAACTCCATTGATCTAATGTAGAATAAAAGCTGTCCTCTTGGACGGCTTTTATTATTTTAAGGGTATGGAAATACCTGTTGTCGATGTCGGTTCCTTTAAGGAAGAGAGTTCAGAAACCGCTCATGCCGCCCAGGAGTTGGCCCAGGCCTGCCGTAACTACGGTTTTTTCTATGTAAGGGGTCATGACATTGATGAAGCGCTGCAACAACGATTGGAGGATTTGAGCCGCAGGTTCTTTGATCAGGATCTGGATACTAAGCAATCTATAAGTATGGATAAGGGAGGTCGTGCCTGGAGAGGGTATTTTGCGGTAGGCGACGAGCTTACTTCAGGGAAACCGGATGTAAAGGAAGGCCTTTATTTTGGTCAGGAATTAGCAGCCAATCATCCGTTGGTCAGAGCCCGTACCCCCATGCACGGAGCCAACCTGTTCCCGGACATCCCCGGTTTTCGAGAAACGGTTATGGAGTATATGCAGGCGCTAACCACCTTGGGGCATACATTGATGCGTGGTATTGCGATCAGTTTGGAATTACCGGCTGACTATTTCCAAATCAGGTACCTTAAAGACCCCTTGATCCTGTTCAGGATATTTCATTATCCTGAAACCTCAGGAAATCAAAAAGAACAGAAACTGTGGGGAGTAGGGGAACACACCGATTACGGGGTGCTTACTATCCTAAAACAGGATGAAGTAGGAGGGCTTCAGGTAAAATCACAGGATCAATGGATAAAGGCACCCTATATACCGGATACCTTCATTTGCAATATTGGTGATATGCTCGATCGGATCACCGGGGGCTATTATCGCTCGACGCCACACCGGGTATTGAATAGTTCAAGCCACGGCCGGCTGTCCTTTCCCTTGTTTTTTGATCCCAACTATCACAGTGAGGTGGAACCCTTGGACCTCAGTCACCTGTCGCATAGCGCTCCCCAGTCATACCGCCGTTGGGACGGAGCCGACCTTCAAGAGTTCACCGATACATATGGGGAATACCTGTTGGAAAAAGTGGCCAAAGTATTTCCCCAGCTGGTCCAGGAGGTTCGTTAGGCGTAGCTAGACGGCATCCGGGTCTAGGGACATGATGCACATCAAATTACCTTCGGTGTCACGGAACTTAACAACCCATCCCACTCCCGGAATAGCAGCTTTATCCATACAAATAGTGCCACCAGCCGAGGTAATTTTTTCAATTAACGGATCTACGTTCTCCACCATAACAGTACCCTCCAGTCCAAGCAGGGGTTGGTCAAGAGGTGAGTATCGTCGGCTCTGCAGCGCGCCAATAAGCTCCTCGTTGCCCGAATCCCCGGTTACGATCTGTTTGAAATCATGGGGGCCGTAATCTTGAAATTTCCAGTTGAATAGTTTACTGTAAAAGGCACGGGCGCGCTCCAGATCATCTGCATGAATAGCAAAATGAGTGACCTTGTGTTTCATCTGTATAACGTTTATTTAGTGGTTTAAAATTATGATACTTTACATTAGAAAACTATCTTATACTTGGATCAGCTGGTACTTTGGTCCTGGGGAAAGTTGAGCGATGTCATTTGCTATTATCTATTGGACCATTAAATTCTTTCATGGGAACTGTACTTAGAGGCCTTGCCATACTGCTATTCCTGAGCTTTGGACATATTAAGTCTACGGCACAGCATAGCTACGATTTCGATTCGTTGTTGAAATACAATCCCTATTATGAGCCCCTCTTGCGGGCAGTGGCAGACACTTTTAAACTTTTTGAAGACCAATACCCCTTGGAATTTACGGTTTCAACAGATTTGAAAGCCTTAGCCAAGAATAAGTACAAAGACGTTTATCAGGAAGCCACAGTAAAATATCAAATTGCCGACACCCTGGCCATTACCCGTAAAGTCAGAATTAAGCCTCGGGGTGAGTTCAGGTTGAAGAACTGTCGCTATGCACCTTTGAGGGTTAATGTAAAGAAGACAACAGATATTTTTGAATTGCTGGACGACTTGGACAAAATAAAACTGGTGGTTCCCTGCCGGGGGCAAAATATTCATCAGGACTATGTATTCAACGAATTTCTGGCCTATAAGCTATACAATGTGCTTACTGATTATAGCTTCCGGGTGCGTCTGATAAAAGTTTATTTTCATGATACCTCGGGCAAGCAAGAGCCCCAGTCCATCCATACTTTTATAATTGAAAGCCATAAGAATCTGGCTAAGCGTACAGATGCATTCCCTTATGAGCTGGAAAGGGCCAGTGCCAAGCATGCGCAAGAAGAGTACGCGGTAATGATGTACCTGTTCAATTTGATGATTGGCAACACCGATTATTCCATTTCAGGAGGTCATAACATAAAACTTCTGAAAAGTAAAGATCCCACCATATCTTTACTCATTCCGGTACCCTATGATTTTGATTATTGTGGTTTGGTAGACGCTACATATGCCATACCTGGAGACCACGTATCTATTAAAGAGGTCACGGAAAGGGAGTATTTGGGATATTGCACGTCTGAAGAAGCCTTGACCAAGGGTGTTCAAACTTTCTTGGAAAAGAAAGAAGATATCCTGAACGTTGCGCGAAACTTTCAATGGCTTGACGACAGAGGACGGAAAAAATCCATACGATTTCTGGAGGAGTTCTATTGGATACTGGAAGACCCCAAGAGAATAGATTTTAGCATTCGCAAGGCCTGTCGTGAAAGTAAATAACCAGCGGCGCACATCCGTTTTAGGGAGATAAGTCTCCTTTCTTTTTTAGGTCAATTACACCCCGGTAGGCCGGGCCCATATAAGACCCAACAACCCTGGCTGAGTATGGCCACCAAAATCTTCAAAACGAGAGTTCGGCTGTGGCGCTCTCTTTAAAACCAATGCGATGGGCTATCACCTGGATGGAGCCTGTATCCGGAAGAGCGATGGGTTCTTGATATATCTGCCAATGTTGGTTGGTGCTAAATCGATATCCTATGGAAGCCCCTTCGGTGTGGCACTTCAGCAGGCCAGTTTTGGGGTGCCCGCTAATACTGATTTCCGGAGTAGACGTTTGCGGCTGCGTCCCTTGCGGCCACCAGCTGGCGATCATTTCCTCTTCCTTTTGTAACCCCAGATCGGTTATTTCCTGCATCCAGCGATCGCATTCTGCCCGCAATTCTTGTAGTTTTTCGGAGTAACGGGGATCTAAGGCCAGGTTGTGAAGTTCGTGAGGATCGTTTTCGCAATCGAAGAGTTCCTCTTCAACTTTTTGGGGTCGAAACCACTGTTTCTGGAATTGGTCGAGAGAATCCAATTCTTTCAGTCGTAATAGCTCTTGCATTACCGGCATTTGCTCGCGGTAGGCCACTGCTAAGTAATATTCTGTATCAGGGTGAAAATTGCGTAGATATTTGAATTTTCGGTCTCGTACCGCACGGATCATGTCGTATTTCTCATCAAATCGATCCGCCGCCGCGTGAATATATTTGCGAGGGGATGCCTGTGAGCCTGTCCCTAAAAAGGGACGACCGTCAAGATATTCTGGTAATTGCAGGCCGGCTAAGGCCATTATAGTGGGTTTGAAGTCCACGAAACTGATCATTTGTGGGTCAGTAGTACCGGCGCGCCACTTCTCGGGCAAACGAACGATCAGGGGCAATCGGATGCCTGAATCGTACAGCAATCTCTTTTGCCGGGGCAGGGGCCCACCATGATCGGTATACCAAAAGATCACCGTGTTCTCCAGCAGCCCATCTTCTTCAAGCTCATCCAAAACCTGGCCCACCTGCTGATCCATGATCTTAATATTGGAATACATTCTTCTCACATCCTTTCGGCCCACGGGGTTGTCGGGAAGGTAGGGTGGAACCGGAACCGGCAGTTGGGAATCGACCCATAAACTATCCTGACTCCTGGCCCAGATCTGTGATTCATGGGTAATGCCAAAGTTGAAAATGGCAAAGAAAGGTTGGTCGGGGGCACGATTGCGCCAATGAGCATCAGGGCTACTTTCGTCCCATGCGGTCAGGGGCGCTCGAAATTGATAGTCCTGCTTGGCGTTGTTGGTACAATAGTATCCGGCTCTCCTCAAATACTCACTATGCATTTTAACCTGCGCTGGAGGCAGGGCTTCGTAAATGGTTAAGTCCTGGGGTCGTGAAGTATTGGCCTGGCCCAGCTCTTCATCGGACCATCTACGATACCAGGGGCCGGTGCGCATGTGATGTCCCCCTCCGCGGTTGGGATACATACCGGTGGCGATGGCAAAACGACTGGGGGCACAGACACCTGATGGGGAATACACCTGGGGGTACACGATCCCTTCACGGGCCAGACGGTTCAGATTGGGCGTTACTACGGTACTGTCGCCGAACGCTGGAATATAAGGCCCCAGGTCTTCAGCTACCAACCACAAAATATTCGGTTTTTCAGGCCACTTCTCCTCGAGTTGAGTTACAGGAGTAGTGGAATTCTGACAGCTGGTCAGCAATAATAGTACGCATATGAGACAACCGACAGTCCAGCGCATCAAATTACAGGTTTCCTTTGTTAACCTCTTTTACCGCATGGTCGGCCGCACGAGCGGTCAGGGCCATATAGGTTAAACTGGGATTTTGGCAGGCTGAAGAGGTCATGCAGGCGCCATCAGTAACAAATACGTTAGGTACCGTATGCACCTGATTGAATTTGTTCAATACCGATGTTTTAGGGCTTCGCCCCATACGGGCGGTGCCCATTTCATGGATGGCTAATCCTGGTCCCCCGATACTGTCGTAGGTCTGAATATCGGTACACCCTCCAGCTTCCAGCATTTCCGCCGCTGAATCTTTCATATCCTTGCGCATGGCCATTTCGTTCTCCTTAAACTCACAGTCGATAGACAGGGTGGGTAGACCATAGACATCCAATACGTCGCGCTTTAAGGAAACTTGATTTTCGTGATAGGGCAGGCACTCCCCGAATGCTCCCAGGCCCATACGCCAAGGACCCGGCGCGGTAAGACTTTCCTTAAATTCGGCCCCAAAATCCATCTCTTTGATGCCTCTCATCCAGTTCTCCCGACTGGCACTGCCTTGATAGCCAAACCCGCGGATATAATCGTCGCGCTGCTCGTCGATATTTCTGAATCGGGGAATATAAATGCCGTTTGGCCGTCGGCCACTGTAGTATTTGTCGTCGAAACCTTCAAACCTGCCAGCAGCCCCCACCCGGAAATGGTGGTCCATGAGATTGTGGCCGAGCTCGCCACTATCGTTGCCCAGCCCCTCGGGAAATCGATCGCAGGTGGAATTTAGCATGATCTGTGTGGTTCCTAAAGCTGAGGCATTTAAAAAAACGATCCGGGCAAAGTATTCCGTGTACTCTTTGGTTTCGGCGTCCAATATGCGTACTCCGCTGGCTCTTTTCTTCTCGGGGTCATAGATAACTTCAGTGACGATGCTATGCGGCCGTAAGGTCATGTTTCCCGTGGCTGCTGCCGCGGGGAGGGTAGAGGACTGACTGCTAAAATACGCTCCATAGGGACAGCCTCTAATGCACATGTTGCGGTATTGACATTGGGCTCTCCCTCCATGGGGTTGAGTCAAATTAGCGGAGCGCCCCATGGTCATTACCCTGCCGTTGAAGTGCTCGGCGATTTTTGATTTCATATGCTTCTCTACACAATTCATTTCCATGGGAGGAAGGAATTTTCCGTCCGGCAATTGCGGAAGGCCTTCCGCTTGTCCGTTGATCCCCGCAAAGGATTCCACATAATCGTACCAGGGGGCAATATCTTGGGTGCGTATAGGCCAGTCTACGGCTATACCATCTTTGGCATTAGCCTCAAAATCTATTTCACTCAGGCGGTAGGACTGTCGTCCCCAAAGCAAAGAACGGCCGCCAACGTGATATCCCCTGATCCAGTCAAATCTTTTTACTTCGCTATAGGGATTCTCCAGGTCCTTTACCCACCAATGTTTGGTGCTTTGTTTAACGGTGTAGCCAGTGCGGTTTTGTTTGGGATAGGTTGCCAACTCTTCGCGGGTAAGTCGATCGGCGTTTGGCAGTTCCCAGGGGTGTTTTTGCATGGTGGGATAGTCTTGAACGTGCTTTACATCCCGGCCTCTCTCCAACACCAGGGTCTTCAGCCCTTTCTCGCACAATTCTTTGGCAGCCCAGCCGCCGCTTATGCCGGTGCCCACCACAATAGCATCATAAGTGTTCTGTTGTTTTGCTTTGATATTGAGATTCATAAATTCAAATAGCTTTAAGGATTATAAAGCCCAGGCTTTTTGGCCGGGTGCCAGGGTGGTGCACGCGTCATAACCCCCAGGAATCTGCAGGTATTCCAGGGCCTTGGTAGCACCCAGTTCACTGGTGAAATAACCCAACACCGTAAGTTGTTTCATCTGCTTGAAAAAAGTATTAGCCACTGGGTTACGGCTATAGCCGGTCTCCTTTTCCGGAGCATAGTCTTCTCCAGCCAGTTTTGTTAAGACAGTATTTTTTTGGTCCTCTTTCAACTTAGAGAACTCCTGACCATGCGCATTTTGTGACAGGGCATTCAGGCGATTCAAGCCTTCAACAAACATTTGCTGGGCTTCGGCTTCTAAACATTGGTCCAACATGGTATCAATAAAATAGGGGACACCTACTTGATTGGCGCCGGGTGTATCCGTTTCCGGTATGATCATTTCAGCCAGTTCAGAAACCAGCCGCGCCTGATCTTCACTTAAGAAACTAGACTGCCAATCCAATGGAGGTGGAGTTTGCTCACAACTTTGTAGGATGCTGAGAAGAGTTGGTGTTGCTACTGCACCTCCCACCAGGTAACTCATTTGCCTAAGAGCAGCACGCCGGTCAAGACTTTCTTTCATAGGTAAAAATTTAAGCAAGAATAAATATAAGGCTTATTTCAGTTTTTTCGCGAAATTATTTTGGTTCCAAAACAAAAGAGGCTACCATGAGAGACTCTTAATATTTAACCGTTGGTGGTATCTATTGTGGAAGTTCGGTTCCAGCAATTTGCGCCACGTTGACCCGGGGAACGTTGGCCCCGAACTTGGCGTTGATGGCTTCTATGAACACATTAGCTGCAATGGCATATCCTCTGGAATTCGGATGTACCCCATCTTCTGAGAAGACTCCAGCGGGAGGTGCCAGAGTAGCGGCTACCGCTACACCATCCTGCAACTGCGGGCCTGCAACCAAATCATTGAAGGCGGTGTTAACGTCGGCCAAGGCTACGCGATCTCCTACTCCTAAACCGGTAATGGTACCGGCAATAATGGTATTAAAGGCATCAGTTCGCGCTTCCACCTCCGCTAATTCATCAGCTAATAACGTGAAACTGTCTCCTAGAGGAACAGCCACCCCAATAACGGATAAGGGGTTATTGGGATCGGCCAAGGTACCAAGTATTGCAGCAGCCGGTAAAGTAAGCAGATCATCGGCTGTGGTTTGCCTTAGGTTGGGAAGTACCACACTTCCCGGAGGAAGGCTAAAGAAGGCTGAAATATCTACATTCTGTGTTAAACTTTCGTCTTCAACCAGAACGGCATTGTCCGCAACCCCAGCAAAGGAAATTTTTCGCGCGGCGTTCTCCTCAGCGCTAATCAGACCCAGTCCAACAGCCACGTCCAGACCATCGTTGTACTCCTGAAATGCCGCATTGACCACAGCCGCAGTGGCTTCATCCAGGGGGATGGAATTCCACGGTACCAAAGTAAAGAAGGGCGCAGAGGCCACATCAGGAATATTTCCAACCACGCCCTGTATATTGGGGTCGGTGGTCATAACGGTAAGAGCAGCACCAAACTGAAAGGTAAAATCTCCTTCGCTGGTGAATGGTGCTAAGCCGGAAGCACCCGTAGCGGCGTGCAGTAGCACGTCGTTATTACCCAGCCACAGACTGAAGAACGTTCCTCCGGCGGCAGCTGCATCACCAATGATAGTGGAAACTCCTGGGTTAGACGCGAATCGGGCATAATATGGATTAAATCTGGGATCAACATTGGCCAAGGCCCAATTTCCTGTTTCAGGGATCAATGCCCGATTCGCGTCTAACCCAGGAGTTTCCACTATCATTGGTGATGCAGCTGCCGCCGGAGGAACGTTCTTCAGT
>CAJIBY010000219.1_pt1 | contig 10363 bp, 9 predicted proteins | sample 9199461 | NCBI WGS metagenome assembly CAJIBY01 (sample SAMEA7708316, study PRJEB35096) | sediment metagenome | biome: marine neritic benthic zone biome [ENVO:01000025]; feature: sediment [ENVO:00002007]; material: shallow marine sediment [ENVO:03000034] sea grass bed [ENVO_01000059] ... | reverse complement strand
TACCCGCAGCAATGCCTCCTGCTGCTCCGGAGCCTTCAAAATCATGTATATTCATACCCTTTTGTTGTTCGATGATATTCGCAAAATTTCTCAAACCTTTATCAAGAAGATGTACTGCCTGCTGGTCTGCCCCTTTTTGAGGAGCATAAACAAACGCTGCTCCTTGAGGGCCATATAATGGGTTCCGCACATCGCATACCACGATAAACTCCAGTTCCTGCGGTTCAATCTTCAAATCACTAGTATCCAACTCCGTTATATCCGTTAAACTTGAACCGACCGGAGGTAATACCTGACCTTTATTAATCGCCTTTATTCCCAGGGCCTGTAGAACTCCTAGACCAGCTTCGTTAGTGGCGCTGCCTCCGATGAATAGGTAGATCTGTCGAGCCCCTTTCTCGATAGCATCCCAAATAAGCTCTCCGGTGCCCAGGCTTGTAGTGTTCAGGCAATTCCGCTCTTGAGCCGTTAACAAATCCAGACCCGAAGCTTGTGCCATTTCCACATAAGCTGTCCTTGCAGAGCGTTTATAAGAAGCCCAAATGGGCCGGAAAAGAGGGTCGGATACTTCCAAGGTAACCGTTTCTAGATCAAGGTAATGATCCAGAATGTCTAGGGTTCCTTCTCCGCCATCTGCAAGGGGTATTTTGGTGATGTCCATATTTGGATCATACCTCTTTAGTCCCTGCTCTATGGCCTCGCATACCTCTTGGGCGCTTAATGAACCTTTAAACTTATCCGGTGCAACCAGGCAATTCATAAGCTTAAATATTCGAAATAATAACTAAATAAAAAAGGTCCTTTTTACCTTAGAGTCCCGGTGTAACTTATTTAAGTCTAAAGCCTTTGAACCCCCGTATTGAAACTTTCTCCAACGATTTTGGGCTTTTTGATAAAAGGAGCTAAATCTTTAACTTGACTGGAATAATCAATTCAATTCCATGTCCGAATCCAAAAAGAACTCCCGCAGAAGGTTTGTGAAAAATCTCGCCGCATCCTCCTTGATAGCCGGTGGTGGTGCTGTATCACTATTGGCTGAAAATAAAAAAATCGAACACATCCGAGCCCGAAAAGTTTACCAAACTAATGACCAAGTGAACTTGGGCATCATCGGGATGGGCATTATGGGTTTTAATAATGCCAAAACCGCCACTAAAGTACCAGGAGTAAAGTTAGTGGCTGCTTGCGATTTGTATCAGGGTCGACTCGCTCGTACTCAGGAGGTGTTTGGAAAAGACGTATTTACCACCCGTAGCGCTGATGAATTACTGGATCGCGATGATATCGATGCCGTAGTAATAGCCACCTCGGATCATTGGCACCAAAAGCTTTCCATCGCTGCCATGGAGAAGGGAAAAGCTGTTTACTGCGAAAAGCCAGTGGTTCAGAAATTCGAAGAAGGCCAGGCCTTATTGGAAACGCAAAAACAAACCGGTAAAGTGTTGCAAGTAGGCAGTCAACGGGTCAGTTCTATTGTATCTCAGAAAGCTCAGGATCTATATCATCAAGGCGCCATTGGAGAATTGATTATGGTGGAAAGCTGGATCGACCGCTTTTCACCTATGGGCGCTTGGCAGTACAGTATCCCCAGAGATGCCAGTCCGGAAACTGTTGACTGGGAGACCTTCGTAGGTCATACTCCCAAAAGACCATTCGATGCCACCCGGTTTTTCCGGTGGCGGAATTATCAGGATTACGGCACCGGAGTACCAGGTGATCTGTTTGTGCATCTGTTTTCAGGCATGCATTTCGTAACCAAAAGCCTGGGTCCTAACCGAATTTATGCTACCGGTGGATTGCGCTACTGGAAAGATGGCCGTGATGTCCCAGATGTAGTAATTGGAAGCTATGATTATCCACAAACGGAGCATCATTCTGCATTCAATCTGCAAATGCGAGTCAATCTTATCGATGGCTCCGGAGGCAGCTCTATGATCCGATTTGTAGGCAGCGAGGGTGTCATGACTCTAGCCTACAACTCCGTAAAGATTGAAAAGAAGGTGCTTGATCCGCATCCTGGTTACGGTGGTTGGGATTCATATGATACGTTTTCCAAGAATGCACAAAAAGAGTATGAGGCATGGTACAAAAACGAATATCCTCCCGTTCGGGCACGCATTGAGCCCGGTGATACGGAATTTAAAGCTCCCAAAGGATATAGCGATCACCTTGACCATCACACCATTTTCTTCGATGCTGTGCGCAACAATAGCCTTATAGTAGAAGATGCTGCATTCGGTTTAAGGGCCGGAGGGCCGGCAGTGGCCACCAATGTGAGTTATTTCGAAAAAAGGGTAGTAAACTGGGATCCCCAGAACATGACCGAGGCTGGGAATACCTCCAAGAAGAAAAAACGAAAGCAAAAAATATGAGGTTATTGTATCTAGGGTGGTTAGCGGTCGTTCCCAGTTTACTATGGGCTCAAGGCCCCAAGGAAATAGACCAGGTTTATCAGACTTTCAGTATGGCATACACTTCATTGGATGATAGTTTAGTACGCACTCTATATGAAGAAGATGCCTTCTATTTCTATCCTGGTATTCCCATTCAAAGAGGACATGAAAGTTTTATGGACGGCTTTAGCGATATGTTTAACCGGGCCCGTGAAAGTAAAACCAAACTCACTATTGAATTCAATATTGTAGAAAGGCAGGTATTGGGCGAACAAGCCTATGACGTGGGTTACTACAGACTCAGCAAGAGTGACGGTAATGTAGATGTGGGAAAATTCGTTACCATTCTAAGAAAACAATCGGACGGCAGCTGGAAATTCGTGCTGGATTTCTATAGCTCCGCACCGCTGGAAGCCTTCGATCAACACTGACTTAAAAATTAAAATTATCAGGGTCCGGCCCTACCCTGGCGCCGCGATCCAAAGCATCTATAGCCAACATGTCGTCCTCAGAGAGCTCAAAGTCAAAGATCTCGGAATTGCTTATGATACGCTCCCTTTTCACCGATTTGGGAATAGTGATCACGCCGTGCTGCAAATTCCAGCGCAGAGTAATCTGAACTGCTGACTTGCCATACTTTTCGCCGATAGCCATCAGCTCAGGTACATCAACCACCTTGCCTTGCATCAAGGGGCTCCAAGCCTGCAATTGGATGCCTTCAGTTCGACAGTAATCCAGCAGCGTGGGTTGTATAAGATGTGGATGGAACTCCACCTGATCCAACATAGGTTTTACTTCGCAGGTGGGTAATAGATCCTTAAGATGGTGGACCAGAAAATTACTAACACCAATGGCCCTTACCTTTTGCTCTTTATACAGCAACTCCAATGCCCTCCAGGTTTCCTTGTATTTTCCCTCTACCGGCCAGTGAATTAAATACAGATCTAGATAGGGGGTATCCAGTAGTTCCAGGCTTGTTTCAAATGCCTTTAATGTACTCTCAAAGCCTTGGTCGGAATTCCAGACTTTGGTGGTCAAAAAAATCTCTTCTCTGGAAATGCCACTACTCTTTAACGCCCTTCCTACTCCGGCCTCATTGCGATAAATAGCCGCAGTATCTATACTACGGTATCCTTGCTCAAGTGCCCAAAGCACCGACTGTTCTACCTCCTCACCATCCTGACTTTGCCAAACTCCTAGTCCTAGCCAGGGCATTTTCACTCCGTTTGACAGTTCAGCCGTGTCCTGAATGTGGTTGATCATATTTTGGGTTTAGGTTGGCTCGAAGTTGGCAAAGATTTATCAGATTAGCAAGGGGACATTAATGCCCCAATGTCAAAATGTAAAAATTCAATCTAAAACGTGGTATACACTACCGTATTAGTGTTAATTTGAATGGTGTATTAGGGGATTAAACGGTCATTGAAACCCCTTACCTCTACTTTTGACCGGTAAAGATCTAAATACGGAAATCAGATGGAACTTAAAGCCATATTAGATAATGCCTGGGAATACCGTCGTTTGGGAAATTATCAAAAATGTAGGGATTTATTGATCCAGGTACATTCATCCTGCCAGGAGAATGACCATATTGTTTTAGGCAGACTCTTCCACATTTACATGCAGATTGAATGGGATCATCACCGGTATAATAAAGCTTTAAAATTCTGCAAACAGGCCTTGCAGCATTATTTAAAATCTGAAAATCTAAATTTGATAGCCCACTCCAGACGTCATTTGGCAGACCTGCAAAGGCAGCTTGGGATGTTAGAGGAATCTGAAGCGAACTATTGCCAGGTCCTGGAAATCTATGGAACCTCACCAAGTAAGGACGGTGATCTGGCCAACGCCCTTAGAGGTTATGGATTATTGCTAGAGCGTCTTGATAGGCCTCTAGAGGCCCAGCAGTTATGGCTGAAAATAAAAGAAATTTATCAGATGCACCACATTTCCGAAGGTGTGCAAGAAGCAATAGAGGCTCTGAAAAGACTAGCCTATCATGATTAATGAAAAGGGGAAAAAATTCCTCAGAATCAAATCCCCATATTTCCGTTCCTTAATTGCAGGCAAAAAAAATTAACTGGAGCTCAAGAACAACATGTGGACCTCGAGCAGGTCCATCACCAGGGAAAGGATTGGTGAGGGATTCCCCCGCTTGTACTATTTATAATTCTATTAAGAACTAAGATGAGTGCTGAGCGGCCCGGGACTAAGAAATACCTCGGCAGTTATACCATCTCCCCTTTCATAAGATCTTTTAGCATACTCTTGAAATTTTCCCGCTTGTTCAAATGAGGAAGTTCCTCAACTGGAACCGGTTTACCTAAAAACTCGCAAAGGGGACCCCAACCATCACGCACATCATAAATAAGCAGTTTCTCCGGGGGTACGTGCGCCTTTACATCTTCCATATGTTTGTTAAAGATTTCTTCAGCGAAGGCTTTGTCTTCAAATTTACCTTGTAAGTGCTTCTGAAAGATATTACGCTTAGCCAACTTTACGCATTGAATTACCTTTCTCAACCGAGGACTGAAGGCCAATTTGATCATCATGACAATCTTCTCCATTGGAGTTTGGGGGCCAGCTTTCCATATAGTGCTTTCGATGCTTTTATACCAACCCTCGAAGGGTCGGACGGTCATGATGACCTTCGCATCGGGATAACGCTCCATGTGCTCTTTGTACCAAGGATATGCAGGAAAGTCCACAGTGGCTTCAAAGCCATCATAAAGCTTGTCCCAATTGGGCTGCTCCCCGTTTTCTAAAGCCAACCATTGCGGGAGCATTTCCGGGTTCACTATTAGCTCCTTCATGTGATAGGTTTTAGAATAGCCTAGCATTTCGAGAGATTGTTTTAAGGTGTTCGTTCCGGTTCTTGGTAATCCGGCACCAATAATTTTGATGGACATATTGGGTTAGGTTTTGGTTTTGGTTTTGGTTTTGTGTTAAAGATCCATAAAACTGGTTGCCAGAGACAGCATGTCTGGTAGTTCAAAAGCTGCTTATTATAAGAACATATTAAAATATTTTCTTTACATTCAACGGATTCCGGTAATAAATTTTGAAAAACTTTATCGGTGATCCCACAATTACTCAGCTTAATTGCCCATACAGTCCTCAACCCGCCATGGAAAAAAATCTGTGCCCTGCAGAGTTATTAATTTAAATACCTGCAGCCGCTCGATAACCTAAACCAAGCACCATGAAACTACCAAAACACACCTTTTATATGTTAACCCTGGGTTTTTTAATAGCCTGTACTCCCTCAACTACGGAAGAAACTGTTGCTGAAAAACCGGTAGCAGACAAGGAAGATCGTAATATGTTTGGGATTGGCATTCCCAGGGGATTAACAAAAACATCGGACAACCTGACACCAGGGTATCTCATGTTTTGTGTCACCAATTCTGCATCAACATACCTGATAGATCGCGAAGGTCAGGTAGTTCATGAGTGGAAAGGAAATTATGGGGTAATAGGAGGTTATTTGAACGATGATGGTTCGCTTTTTCAAAATGTCGCTGATGTAGATTTTCCAGTATTTGCCGGTGGAGGTGAGAGCGGCCGGCTGCAGAAGATAAGTTGGGATAGTAAAATGCTTTGGGATTTTGAATATGCTACCGAGGATTATCATTCCCACCATGACTTTGCAGTTAAGCCAAATGGCAATATTCTTACCATAGCCTGGGAAGCAAAAACTTATGAAGAAGCCCTGGCTGCTGGTAGAAAACCGGAAATGACCCCCAAAGCAGGAATTTGGCCGGACAAAATGGTGGAAATTGAACCTGTGGGAAAACGCCATGGCAAGGTGGTATGGGAATGGCATGCTTGGGACCACTTAATCCAAGACTACGATCGAAATAAAGCAAACTATGGCAATCCGGCCGATCATCCTGAATTGTTGGACATTAACAAAGGTCACGATTTGCCCCCACCTATCAGCCAAGATAGTCTTGATATCCTGCACGCCCAACATCGGGCTTGGAGAAACCAAACTTTGGATAACCGAGGCTCGGACATCTACCATTTTAATGCCCTCTATTACAATGCAGAACTGGATCAAATTGCTGTTAGTTCGCCGGAACTAAACGAGATCTTCATCATTGATCACAGTACCACTACTGAAGAAGCCGCTGGCCATAGTGGAGGCCGCTGGGGAAAAGGTGGAGACTTTCTTTATCGATGGGGCAATCCACAGAACTATCAACGCGGTGACTCCACCGATCAGGTGTTTTATTACCAACATGACGTGCGATGGATAGAGGATGGCAAACCCGGAGCAAAGAACCTTACCATTTACAACAATAACATTCCAGGACGACCGGATAGCATGAACTACTCAGCTGTTTTGGAGATTACACCTCCCACAGATGATTCCGGCAATTATATTATAGAGTCCAGCAAAGCTTTCGGACCAGAAAATCCTACCTGGGCATACACGGCCAAGGACACCGTTTCTTTTTGGAGCAGCTTCATCTCCGGCGCACACCGTATGAGCAATGGAAATACTCTTATAACCGAAGGTGCAAAAGCCCGGTTTTTTGAAGTTAACCCACAGGGCGACATTGTATGGGAATATCTTAACCCATATCGGGGAAATATTCACTATCCTAATGGTGATCCTGTTTCGCCCGTTCCCTTTATGCACTATGTGTTCCGCGGGACCTTTATCCCAGCTGATCATCCTGGCCTCGCAGGTCGTGATCTGAAACCGCTAGATCCACAACCGGAGCCCTTCAAAATGCCTAATCCGCCTGACGCTGCGGATGCTGAACAACATTAATTAATGGTCATTGATCTCTAAACTCCTGGTGTCCTGAACATAGATAAAAACACCCCCCAGCGTGGAAAGATGAAGCTAACTTTATTACTGGTTAGCAGTCTGACCATCATGTCGGTTATTACCATATCGCCCGCACTGCCCCAAATGGCCTCGGACTTTTCAGAAGTTCCCAGGGCAGAGTTCTTGGTGAAGTTAGTGCTTACTATACCTGCATTGTTTATCGCGGTGGTCTCTCCCATTGCCGGCAGACTCATAGACAAATACGGTCGATTGCGTTTATTATGGGCTTCACTGGTCTTGTATGTCTTGGCCGGGACCGGAGGCTTCTATCTGGACGACCTTTATGGGATCCTTATCTCAAGAGCCTTGCTGGGCATGGCCGTGGGCATATCCATGACCATAGCTATTACTTTGATTGCCGATTATTTTGAGGGCATGGAACGGCAGAAGTTCGTAGGCATCCAAATCGCATTTATGTCCATCGGTGGGATCTTGTTTATCGGCCTTGGCGGTGTACTGGCGGATATAAGCTGGAGATATCCGTTTTTACTATACCTCTTTGCTCTGCTGGTGCTTCCTCTCAGCATGATTTACTTGCCCGAGCCCACTATTACCAAAAATCAAGATCAAACCAATACACAGGTAAAGGCCCCCACCATAATTTGGTTGCTATTCATTAATACCATGGTCATGTGGATCCTGTTTTTCTTGATACCTGTGCAGATCCCCTTTCATATGAAAGCCATTGGTATTGAAAAAAATGCCCTTATCGGCCTGGCTATTGCCATAAGCACCTTATTTTCCGCTGTTTCATCTATTTCCTATGCCCGCATCAAAGGCAAGTTTAGCTTTTTGTTCATTTTTGCCCTGGGCTATTTGCTGATGGCCATTGGCTTTGCCCTGGTGGCCTTATCTCAAGATCTTTTTTTAGTGATTTTATCGATGATATTTTTGGGACTGGGTATGGGTATTATGATTCCCAATACCAATATGTGGGTCATGAAGTTAGCCCCACCTGCAATCCGTGGAAAAGAGATCGGCAAGCTGACGACCTTCTGGTTTATGGGCCAGTTCCTATCTCCAATTATCATCGCCCCTGTCTTGGCTTTGATGACCCTACCGGATACTTTTATGACGGCTGCAGGCGCCTTGTTAATATTGGCGATGGTATTTTTGACTTTTTACTTCAGTAAGATCGGGCGTCGGATTGAAGAACATTAAAGAAGGGGATTCCACGAAAACGCCAAAGAAAAAATTTCTACCATTTTATTGAAACAATTTTGGTGGTTTGCTGTTTGTAATTGCATATTTAATAGTATTACTATCATCTTTGGATGTATTATTATTATGCAAGAGCTTCTGTCAAAATTGACCATTCAGATTAAATGTGTGAAAGGTGAGGACGCTATTGTGGAACCCCTTGAATATGATTCTTAAAGTAGTTGACCCCAAAGCATGATCCGTCGTTTACTGAATTACTTTATTAAAGGAATCTTGTGGGCTACGGCCTGCATGATCTTGCTGGCCAATACCCCCTTTGTGGACCATTGGCCCTATATGGAAATGGAGAAAACGGAACTTGCAGAAAAGGGTAAGAAGGATGTACAGGAAGAAGAGGATTCCAAACGTAAATATAAAGAAGAGTCCATGGGATATTTTTTAAAGGACTTTTACTCCTATTGGTCCGATTCCACCTCTGAATTTTATTGTAACAAAATATCCCAGTACTATCTGGAGATCATAACACCTCCGCCAGAATCTTAGCCGTTTTGAAAAGCTGAAATCCGTTTCGGCAATCTAAATTTTTTACTAATCAACTCTGACTAAGGCGCTTTGTGCCTGATTCAGACCTCCTGTTTTTATACACAATTGCAGGATCTTAAACACGCGAAAATGAAAACAAATAAACAAACAGGGTTCTTATCGAACCTCAAATATGATTTACCCTCAAGCATTGTAGTGTTCTTGGTGGCCATGCCCCTATGCCTAGGCATTGCCCTGGCTTCCGGGGCTCCCCTTTTCTCCGGTGTGATCGCTGGTATTGTGGGAGGTATTGTAGTATCCCTGCTAAGTGGATCACCCTTGGGAGTGAGCGGACCAGCTGCCGGGCTAGCCGTTATTGTGCTAGCATAAATAGAGCAACTGGGTGGTTTTGAAGTATTCCTATTAGCTGTGGTGATTGCCGGTCTTTTGCAATTGATCTTTGGATATCTAAAAGCCGGTGTAGTTGGTTATTACTTTCCATCATCCGTGATCAAAGGAATGCTCTCGGGTATTGGTGTGATCATCGTATTGAAGCAAATCCCTCATGCGTTCGGATATGATGGTAGTCCTGAAGGAGATTTCTCATTTTATCAAATAGATGGTAATACCACGCTCAGTGAACTGGTATATATGTTTGACTTTCTTAGCCCTGGCGCCATTACTATCGCACTGGTTTCCCTGGCAATTCTAATAATTTGGGACCGTCCGAGCATTTCAAAATTACCGGCCTTTAAATGGCTGCAAGGCCCTCTGGTGGCGGTAATTGCAGGCATTGTATTAGGTAATATTTTCAATGCTATGCCCAGCCTGGCTCTCAATCCTGAGCAATTTGTGAGCATCCCGGTATCAGACACATTGGCCGGATTTTTCGGTCAGTTCAGTCTGCCTGATTTTACTCAATGGAACAATCCTCAAGTTTACGTGGTGGCCATTACCCTGGCAGTGGTTGCCAGTCTGGAAACTTTATTGTGCGTTGAGGCTACTGACAAGTTAGACCCCATGAAGCGGATCACGCCCACCAACCGTGAACTTAAGGCACAGGGCATCGGTAATATGATATCCGGTATGATTGGAGGACTTCCATTGACCCAGGTTATCGTGCGAAGTTCTGCCAATATCCAATCCGGGGGACGAAGTAAAGCTTCGGCCTTTTTCCATGGAATCCTATTACTGGGTTGTGTGATGGCAATCCCCAGATTACTAAATATGATACCATTAGCAAGCCTGGCGGCCATATTATTTATGGTGGGCTATAAGCTAGCCAAACCTGCTATCTTCAAGGACATGTATGCCATGGGACGGGAGCAATTTATACCTTATGTGGTAACGATACTAGGCATCGTTTTTACGGACCTTTTGACTGGTATCGGCATTGGCCTGGTGGTAGCAATTGTCTACATACTGTGGAATAATTACAAAACAC
>CAJIBY010000544.1_pt1 | contig 10480 bp, 7 predicted proteins | sample 9199461 | NCBI WGS metagenome assembly CAJIBY01 (sample SAMEA7708316, study PRJEB35096) | sediment metagenome | biome: marine neritic benthic zone biome [ENVO:01000025]; feature: sediment [ENVO:00002007]; material: shallow marine sediment [ENVO:03000034] sea grass bed [ENVO_01000059] ... | reverse complement strand
TACCCGTGATGTCCAGCACACTGCTGGTACGGCCTCCATAGCGAGCGTCAAACCCCCCTCGGTAAAGTTGAATATCCTTAATAGCATGATGGTTAAAAGCGCTGAATACCCCAAAAAAATGATCCAATTGAAAAACTGAAAATCCGTCAAAAAGGATGAGATTTTGATCCGGAGGGCTTCCTCTTACCACCAGTCCCGAAGAAGTTTCATTGGTGGCAGCAACACCGGGCAATAGCTGCAATGATCTCATAATATCCACCTCTCCCATGGTGGGTAATCCGGTCAATAATCGGGGATTAAAGGTAAGATGACCTGGATCGTCCTTTACTCTCATCGGTTCCAGCTCGGTGGTAATCAACAACTCCGGCAGGACCTCCTCCTTGCTTTGTAGCTGCACGGTACCGGATTTCATGGCCTCAGTAAGAGGCAGGCGCTTCGACCGGTATCCCAGGTAAGCGATCATGACTTCCGCAGTATCTGGTACTTCTTGAATAAGAAAATAACCATCGGCATTAGTAGTAGTACCCCGGTTCAAGCCCGGTATAAATAGTGAGGCAAAAGGTAGGGCTTCACCACTGACACTGTCCTTAACCATACCCGACCAGTCCAGGATCCGTACCCCAGGCGAGCCGTCGGTGCTAGGGCTGATCAATACTCCATTATCCTGAAGCTTAAAATCGAATCCTCGTCCAGCTAATAGCTCTGCTAATACTTCCCGTAAAGGCTTTTTCCTGGCTTTAATGTCTACCATTATCTCCCGCAAACTAGCCGCATTGTAGGCAAAGGCAATGTCGTACTGTTCGCTGAGGTGATCCAAGACCTCATTAAGGGGGGCGTTCTGAAACTTTAGGGAAACAGGAAGATCACCCTTGATAGATTGGCCTATAAGAGGATGGATGCCGAGGAGCAAAATTACAATCAGAGGGATATGCCTCATTCAACTACTACCGTGTCGTCACGTATCTGGTATTTTAAACCCATCGGTTCCAGCACGGATTGCAGTGCAGCATCGCGATCGTCCCGATTAAAAAATCCTGTATATATCATCCCTTCTACAGGAGTGTTAGGAATTATGGTAATACCCAGTTGCCGTTGTAATTCGTCGAATACTACCGGCAGATGAGTGTTTTTGAAATAAAAATCTCCTTTTTGCCAATCCAGTAAGTGTTCCGGGTCAAATGACTGGGTAACTTCCATGTCACCATCCTCGAAGCGAGTAGACATACCCGCTGCTAAGATAACGGGGGCATTCCCGGGAACCGTTACCTGTACCTTACCGGTGGCACAGGCCACCTCAAATCGATCTTCCCTGGCGTATACGTTGAAGGATGTTCCCAACACCCTAATGTCACCGTAATCACTTTCCACTACAAATTGAGAGCCTTTTTTCACTTCAAAGAACGCCTCCCCTTGCAGTTTCACCAAACGGTCCTTTTTAAAACCCCGGGAACTGAAAAATATTTTGGAGTCCGCGTTCAATTTGATGGAGGTCTCATCGGGCAGCTCGTAGTTCATGAGCGTGGCTACCGGGCTATAAACCTCCACAGGAGGTGCTTTCCAGAAAAACCAGACGCAAAATATCAATAACAAACTGGCCGCAATACTCATTACCAGGGGCTTTCTCCATAGGGGGACCACCGGTGTTTTATCCAACTCTTCTAATCTTCCCTGGAATGCCGACCAGGCCTGCTCAGTGGTTAATTTCGGTTTTGGCACCTCCCATTGATCCATCTGACGGATGGTCTTTTCCAACTGCTCCAAATACTGGGGATCCTCAATGGATTGCTTATAAGCCTCCCATTCGGCAGTCGATAAGCTACCCTCCAGCCATTGCTGCAGTTTCTCATCGGTATATTTTGAGGACTCTTCCATGCATTTTTTGTTCTAATATATATACAACCTAAGGCCTATAAACGATACTTTAATTTTTCATTTAATTCATCCAATGCCTTTTTCATGCGTTTTTGAACCCCTTTTACACTCATATTGAGGGCATCGGCAATGTCCTGGTATTTCATATTATCCATACGGTTCATCAAAAATGTAACCCTCAAGTTATCAGGAAGCTCGGCTATAGCCTGTTGCAAACGATCATCAAATTCCTTTAACTCTAATAAATATTGGGGGGAACTGCTGGCTGGTGTACCGTCTTTCAGTGATTGATTTTGAAAGTTAAGCACCACTTTCTGGTGTTTGAAATGGTTTAGCGCCAAATTATTAGCGATGGTATATAAATAACTTTTAACGGTCTCAAATTTTACTTCATCACGTCGCTCCCACAGCTTAACAAAGCTTTCTTGAGTGAGGTCTTCTGCCAAGTCCATATCTCCTGTTTTATAGTAGATAAAATTCCTGATCGCGGAATAGTAAGTGTCAAAAGTCGCTTTAAAATTGCTCTGATCTAAGGACTGGGGCAAGGTACTGGCTTTGGTTAAGGCAAATTAACAGTTTTCAACGAATTATCCATCGATTGATCCCTCGATTGATTATTAGGAAATCTTTAATATGCTTTTTTAATTGACTGGTTTTGGAGAACTTCAAAGGATGCCCCTTAAGAATTTTAATCCCTATGTTTCACAATGGTTTGAAGACCATTTGGGATCACCCACGGAGATCCAAGAAAAAGCTTGGCCCTTGATTAAAGCGGGTAAGCACACGCTGATCTCCGCGCCTACAGGATCCGGTAAAACACTGGCGGCGTTTCTAGGGATAATCGATGATCTGGTACAGGAATCATTGAAGGGCAGTCTTCAAGACGAGACCCATGTGGTCTATGTATCCCCTTTAAAGGCTTTAAGCAACGACATTCATAAAAACCTGCAATTGCCCTTAAAAGGTGTACAGGATTTGATGGAGGATGCTGAAGAAAAGAAAACCGAGGTGCGGGTAGCCCTAAGAACCGGCGACACCACTCCAGCCCAGCGCAGTGCCATGATTCGTAGGCCTCCGCATATTTTGATCACCACCCCCGAAAGTTTATACCTATTGCTCACCAGTGTTAACGGCCGCAAGATTTTGAGTACGGTCAGCACCCTGATCGTGGATGAGATTCATGCTATCCTGGAAAGTAAAAGAGGATCGCATCTGGCGCTTTCGGCGGAACGACTGCAACGCTTGACCGCCAAGCCTCTAACCCGTATCGGGCTTTCCGCTACACAAAAACCGATTGAGAAGGTGGCGAATTTTCTCACCGGTAACCTACCTTGCAAGATCATTGATACCGGTCATCAGAGAGCCATGGATGTGGCTATTGAAGTGACCAATTCCCCTCTGGAAGCGGTGATGAGTAACGAGGTGTGGACGGAGATCTATCAACGATTAGCGCAGCTCATTCAAAACCACGACACCACATTAATATTTGTCAATACCAGAAGGCTCTCCGAGCGTATGGCGCATCGACTCACTGAACTATTAGAACCCGGGACCATTACGGCACATCACGGGAGTATGTCGAAGGAACAAAGGCTTGACGCCGAACAAAAACTAAAAGCCGGTTCTTTAAAGGCTTTGGTAGCCACCGCCTCCATGGAATTGGGAATAGACATAGGAACGGTCGACAGGTTTGCCAGATGGGCTCTCCACGCAGTATTGCCAATTTCCTACAACGGGTGGGCCGTTCCGGACACAGTGTATACGGTACCCCCAAAGGAAGATTGTTCCCCTTATCCAGGGACGAACTGGTGGAGAGCGCGGCCTTGATGAAAGCACTGCGGGAAGGTATTCTGGATACTTTGGAGATACCCGAGCAGCCTCTGGATGTTTTGGCCCAACAATTAGTGGCAGAGGTGGCTAATGAAGATTATGCTGTAAGTGAACTCTACAAAATGATATGCAAGGCTTATCCCTACCGGGACCTATCACGGGAAGCATTTGAAGAAATTGTGGAGATGCTCTCCCAGGGTTTTGCCTTACGTCAAGGAAGAAGAAGCGCCTATCTGTTTCACGATGTGGTAAATGATCAAATAACCGCCCGCAAAAATGCCCGCATTACCGCCTTGCTTTCCGGTGGTGCTATTCCTGACAACTTCGACGTTGATGTTATTCTGGAACCAAGTGGTACCTTCGTGGGAACGCTCAATGAGGATTTCGCACTGGAAAGCTTACCGGGCCATATTTTCCAACTAGGCAACCTTTCCTACCGAGTACTGCGTTTGGAGTCCGGCAAGATGCGGGTGGAGGATGCCCAGGGACAACCACCCAATATCCCGTTCTGGCTGGGTGAAGCTCCGGGACGCAGTTGGGAATTGTCAGAGGCAGTTTCTCAATTTAGACAAGCGCTGTCCGATATACTTCCGGGAACGGAACATTGGGAAGCCTCATCCGACCACTGGAAGCAAAAAGCCTTGGATTGGATGGAGCAGGAACTGTCCATTCCCCGCTACGCCGGCTTGCAGATTGTAGACTACCTGGGCGCCAGCCAAGCCGCTCTGGGCGTGATGCCCACCCACCAAAATATTGTATTAGAGCGGTTTTTTGATGAAGCCGGCGACCAACATCTGGTAGTACATGCCCCATTCGGCAGCAGGATCAATCAGGCATGGGGATTGGCCCTTAGAAAAAAATTCTGCCGCCGTTTCAATTTCGAGTTGCAGGCAGCCGCAAATGAAGATGCCATTATCCTGTCATTGGGAGCCACTCATAGCTTCCCCTTGGAGGAAGTTTATGGTTATTTAAATCCCAAATCCCTCAAGCATGTTTTGATACAAGCCTTGCTCGATGCTCCCATGTTTGAAATTCGCTGGCGTTGGAACGCCAGTATTGCCTTGGCGGTACTGCGTAGACGTGGTAACCAGCGGGTTCCTCCGCAGATCCAGCGTATGCAGTCCGAAGACCTGGTAGCGCTGATCTTTCCCGATCAATTGGCTTGCTTGGAAAATATCGCAGGTGAACGGGAAGTGCCGGATCATCCGCTGGTGCGACAGACCATAGAAGACTGCTTGTATGAGGCCATGGATTTGGACCGACTTTCCCGGATCGTCGGTGATATAAAAAATAAAAAGCTGGGTCTACATGCTGTTAATCTAAGAGAACCCAGTCCCCTGGCTCATGAGATCATTACCAGTAAACCCTATACTTTTATTGATGATACGCCGTTCGAAGAACGCCGCACTTTGGCTGTCAATCAAAGGAGATGGATTGATCCTGGAGAAGCTAAGGAATTGGGGAAGTTGGACCAGGAGGCCATTAAATTAGTCCGTGAAGAAGCCTGGATGCAGGCAGAGACCACTCACGAGTTGCACGACGGGCTGTTGTTGGCCGGCTTTATACGGGAAGATGAAATTTCCCCTAACCACGGTCATTGGCATGGGTTGATGGAACAATTGGTGGATGACGGCCGGGCCTTTAAGATGTCGGTCAACCAAAACCATTTTTGGATCGCTATAGAGCGTGCCTCCAGCTTTAAGGTAATACATGCCCCACAGTTTCCAAATGATGTGGTAATACCTACAAAATTAGACCTGAAACTAACCCAGGAGAAAGCTTTGCTAGAAGTAATCCGTGGCCGACTGGAAACTCTGGGGCCAACTAATGTGGAGCATTTATCGAACAGCTTACAAGTTGCTGCAGCCCAAGTAAATCTGGCACTGTTGGCCCTGGAACAGGAAGGGTTCGTTTTTCGAGGAAACTTCAGTGACCGAAATGTGGAAGAATGGTGTGAAAGACGTCTCTTGGCACGAATCCATCGTTATACTTTGCAAAAGTTACGTCGGGAGATCGCACCGGTGCCCTCAGCGGACTTTATGCGTTACCTGTTCGAATGGCAATGCATTAGTGAAGACAGCCGTATGGAAGGGCCTCAATCGGTAGAAGTAGTACTGGATCAGCTTGAAGGCTACGAACTTCCGGCCGCTTCCTGGGAGCGCGATGTGCTGCCTTCCAGGATCAAGGACTATGACTATCTTTGGCTGGATGTCAATTGCCTTTCCGGTAATTATTTGTGGGGCCGCTTTGCTCATCATCATTCGGCCAAGGGGCCCATTAAGACCACTCCTATTACCTTCATTTCCAGGAACCACCTGGATCTATGGCAGCACTACCGAAAGCCCGGCTCTCCCGAAGAACTAAGCCATGGGGCTCAGGACATTTGGAATTACCTGACTGAACATGGTGCCTCCTTTTACAATCAGATTGTACAGGATCTGCAGATGTTAAAAGTAAAAGCAGAAGAAGCCCTGGCAGAGTTAGTATCATTCGGATTAGTAACCTCCGACAGTTTTACTGGATTAAGGGCTTTGTTGGTACCGGATAAATTCAAAATATCCCATTCCAGGCGCCGGCGCAAGGCCATTTTCAACTTGGATGAAGCCGGAAGGTGGTCCATTGTTCCCAATGTCAGTGATGAGGGATCACTTTCTCCTGAGACCTTGAAACAAACCGCCAATATTTTGCTGCGGCGTTATGGCGTGATATTCCGAAAACTTGTGGATCGTGAAAAATCCCTGCCTCCCTGGCGGGAATTGGTGCGGACTTTCCGGCTAATGGAAGCCCGGGGCGAAATCCGTGGGGGTCGATTTGTATCCGGAGTCTGGGGAGAACAGTACGCCTTGAAAGAGGCAGTAGCCCAATTGCGAAAAGTGACTAAAGCCCCTAAGAACGGTACGTTGGTCATCATCAGTGCCACTGATCCCATTAATCTGACTGGGATCATTACTCCGGGCAACCGTGTGCCTGCTCAGATCAATAACCGCATATTGTATTTGGACGGAGAGCCCGTGGCTGTCAAAGCCGGCAAAGAAGTCAGTTTTATGCACACTCCTGATAAAGCTGAAGAATGGAAATGGCACCATGCGCTGGTTCAACGAGACATTTCACCTAAGCTCAAGGCTTATTTGGGGCGGGGTAATTTCTAAGAATCCTGCACCACGGATTGATTTTCACCCTGTAGAATCGACTTAAGATCAGCCGGAGAATAGTTGACCGATTTCAGGGTTTTCTGGTCCGATGTTCGATAAACCAAGTACTTGCCGTCCACTTGTTTGTAGTAACAAGGGGTGTCTTTTTTATTTTGGTAAAAGTGAACGGTCTGACGGGCCTCCTCTTCAGTAGCACATGACTTACTCATATTAGAACGCTGAACCTCATTAAATAAGGCTACGAACTTCTCTCCCATGCCAAATTCCAGGACTGCACCCGACAAGACGTATTGAATATCGCATAAAGCATCTGCAATTTCTACCAGGTCTCGATCAGCTATAGCTTGCTCCAGCTCTTTAAGTTCTTCCGAAATCAGCGACACACGCAATTGACATCTTTGAGGACTGGGAATTTCAGGCTGCGAGAGAATAGGGTGTTGAAAAGTTTTATGAAATTCTGCTACTTGATTTAAACTATCTATTTTGTCCATCGCGTTATCCTATTTTACTCACGAAGATGGGAAAGTTTGATTTAATAATAAAGTAAACCAAATTGAAAAAAATCCCCGATCTAAAAGTGTAATGTGCTGGCCCCCCTAGCCCAGGCCTGAGGGACATTTTGTATATTACACCATAAAAAAATAATGGGTTGAAAAGACTGTTTTCGATACTGGCCTGTCTTCTTCCATTGAGCTGCCTTACTGTTAAAGCCCAACAAGGCATTATCATTTGCACAGATTCAACATTTTGTGTGCCTGCCGTGTATGGGATGCCCCGTGGCAAAGGCCTCAGCATTAAGCAGGAACGGGTTATGGATTATCGTATTGTATCAGATGGCAGTGAAAGCGGACTGGAGAGCAGTGAAGATGAAGTCAGGCTTAATCGTCGATGGGAGGTTAAGCTTCGATTCCCTTTGGTTTTGAAGCCCAATCTTAAGATCGCCATGGGCCTGGAGTATTTTCATGAAGAATACCGCTTCGAAGGATTTCCCACTAATGAGTATCCGTTTTACCAGGTCTTGGAGGACAAGCCCTTGCGAAGTTTAGGCGCCTCATTGTATATCGTAAAACCCTGGTTAGGTAAACGCTATCTTATCTTACGGGTAGGAGCCAATTTCAACGCCGATGTTGATCTGGGTGAAATGATTGACGGTGATTTTCTAAAATTATCTATAGCCCCTTTAATAGGATGGAAAACCAATCCCTACACCTCTTTGGCAGTGGGTATAGCTTACAGCTACGACTTCGGAAGACAAAACATATATCCGGTGTTCTCCTACAATCGTACCTTCAACAGCCGATGGGGATTTGAATCCATACTCCCGCTCAATGCCAGGTTGCGTTACACCGATAGCGAGAAGAGCTTGTTTTATGCCACCGCCGAATTAAACGGAGCAGCCTATAATATCCGTCTGGAGGATCCATCATTCCCTAAGGACCAAGACTTGTTACTAAGAAAATCTGAAATACGATTTTTACTGAAGTGGGAACGCGAGATTCACGATTGGTTGTGGTTTGGCGTGGAGGCAGGTATGAGGACGAATTTTGAGTTCAGCCTGAGGGATGGACTTAAACGCGATGCGGATCTGCTAATCGACAATGATTTTAACAGCGCTGTTTTACTGAACCTGGGTATCTTCATTGTACCTCCCCGAAAATTTTTCGAATAAGATCAATATTGCATAAAGAATTCCAGAATGCTCTGATCGTTAACCATCTGTTCGTAGCTCTCCATACCTTCGGGTAAGGGTATCAGGCGCAGTTGATGGTTCTGTTCAAATTCTTGATCCAAATTACTGATCTCCCCTTCCACTTTCTTGAATACGTCGCTTTCTGCAAATTTATAAGCATCCCAAAAATTCGGGTCGTAGTTAATGGCGGGATTCAACATATCGCTATACAATACTGCGCGTTGGGCGTTATTCAGGAATTTCGGCTTTTGCTTGGAAAAAGGACCACCAATGATTTCCAGCTGGTATTGGTGAGGGCCGTCAGGTGAGTGATAGGATTGCATTAGACTACTGCGGTTCAGATAGTACTGATCATTGAATTTCATGAAACTAATACTAAAGGTGCTGCTCTGCTGCTGTTTATGCTCTTTTTGAGCCAGATAAGGCTCACTTCCTCGCTGCTCCACTTCTATGGACAAGAGCGCCTTATCGTCTTCTTTGATCAGCATGCGTCCATGGTAATTGAACTCTTCTGAATAAACGGACAATGGGGAAAATTCCACCACCAACACCGCTTGGTCCTGGTATTGACTGGTATCAATCACCGTATAACGGAATTTTCGTAAGTTCTTTCTCTTTAGTGGTCCATCATGCAGGTAATAATCCTTGGCCTTTAACAACTTACCAATTCGCAAATAGCTTTGGTTAGGGTAACTGGAACGCCGCATATGTTTCCATTGGGCCACATCGTAGGTCATTACTTGATTTTGATTGTTCTTGTATTTGGGATTGTACCCGTTAATAAAGAAAATACCTTGAGCCTCGGTGATACCCGCATATTTGTCTCCAATTTTTAAAGTTTCCCGATAAAAGACATTGGTCAGATAGGGAGTGGATCTCAAAAATTCTTTGCGGTTCCTGGAAGTACTGGCAATAATATCCTCTAAAGTCTGGCGACGTCCCTCTATCACAACTTCCTGAAGGATGGTGACATCAGGGTCCAGGCGAATGATAATTTCTTCACCCCATGAAATACTGGAAAAAGGAATCCTCTTACGAGAATAACCGATAGAACTGACTTCCAGGAAATGATCCATGTCTGTGGTGCTCAACCTAAGATTGAAGTAGCCATTTAAATTAGCGCTGATACCAGTAGCCTGATCAGGAACTCCTACTGACGCATAAGACACGGGCTGTGAAGTATTGGCATCCAGCACGTACCCGGTGATCTCCTGAACCTGCTGTCCATAAGCCAGGCCCCCAGCTGTGACTAAACACAAACCCAAAAGAGCACCCTTTAACTGCGATCGAATCATATCTGTAAGTTCTTTAATACGGGGGTATTATCAAAATGTTTTATCCCTCCTTGTCATTCAAACTGTGGCTACATATATTCGTCCCTGATGCCAACCATGAAACGAATCTCCTTGTGGTCAGGGCCGCGCAACGTTTCCACGGCCATTATGTATTCCTTTGCACAACGGCCCGATACCAGGGTAGTCGATGAACCTTTATACGGACACTACCTACAGGTGTCAGGTGCTCAGCACCCCGGCAGAGAAGAGGTTTTGGCACATATGGAGTTGAATGGCGACAAAGTAGTGGCGCAGCTCATCAATGCCGATTTTGAACGACCCTTATTGTTTGTTAAGAATATGGCCCATCATCTTTTACATCTGGATAGCGCCTTCCTGCCGGGACTCCACAATCTACTTTTGATCCGGGATCCTAAAGAAATGTTACCCTCCCTAGTCCATCAGATCCCACAGCCCAAGATGATAGATACGGCTTACAAAATGCAGTGGGACCTTTATGAACAGCTGGTAGATTTGGGACAGATCCCTACAGTGATCGATTCCCGGGAATTGCTGCTAGACCCCGAAAACATTCTCCGGCAGGTTTGCGAAAAATCAGCCATACCCTATTACCCTGAAATGACATCCTGGCAATCGGGACC
>CAJIBY010000597.1_pt1 | contig 10514 bp, 7 predicted proteins | sample 9199461 | NCBI WGS metagenome assembly CAJIBY01 (sample SAMEA7708316, study PRJEB35096) | sediment metagenome | biome: marine neritic benthic zone biome [ENVO:01000025]; feature: sediment [ENVO:00002007]; material: shallow marine sediment [ENVO:03000034] sea grass bed [ENVO_01000059] ... | reverse complement strand
GGCTGGGAATATTTTGCCAACCGCTAATGCGTTAGACAGGATGTTGTGATGCGATAACATTACCCCTTTGGGATTGCCGGTGGTGCCACTGGTATAAATTATAGTTACAATGTCCTGGGGATCTATGGATGATTTAAGGGATTGTAGTTGTTCGCGAGCAGCAGGTGTTTCCTTTTGGCTTATTTCTCGCCAGTGGGGTGCTTCCTCAATGCGGTCGAAAGAATAAATTCCCCTCACTGTTTCCAAATCCTGAGCTGCTTCATGAACCCTTTTGAATAATTTGACCCCTTCCACAAACACCAGGCTGGCTGATGAATCCTTTAGAATAAATTTATAGTCGGCAATGGTAATCGTGGGGTATAATGGAACACTAATGGCTCCGATTTGTTGAATAGCATAGTCCATTAAGATCCATTCAGGCCGATTAGGAGAAACCATAGCTACTTTATCACCTTTACGGACACCAAGAGCTAGCAGACCATAGCTTATCTCGTTGATTTGCTCTATTACCTGCTCGATAGAGATTTTTACCCAGGAACGGTCTTCCTTGTAGGCCAGGGCATCGACCTGAGGATAATGTTGTAATTGGTATGTGGGAATTTCAAATAATCTCGAAATTGTCACGTCTGTATGCTCCATTCTTTGATAGGTTTTAAATAAACTGTAAACCAAGCGTATTTACAAGATATTATGGGGTAAGTCCTGGTTTATGATTAATTTGAACAAATAGTTTTTAGCACAATGAAACAAATAGTTTTTATCATTTTTTTCCTGAGTAGCGTAATTTCAGCAAACGGACAGCAATTGTTATTAAATGTTGAAAATATTGACAGTAAGAGCGGCCAATTGATCATTTCATTGTTCAGTAATTCAGATGACTTCCTGAAAAAGCCCGTTTATGAAAAATTGGTAAGCGTGGATCAAGCGGCTCACATGACTATTGAGTTGACGGATGTTCCGGAAGGTGACTATGCACTCTGCGTGGTTCACGACGCAAATGGCAATGGAAACATTGACACAAATTTTCTCAAGATCCCTAAAGAGGCTTATGGGTTTAGCCATAACCCCAATAGTAAGTTCGGCCCTCCCAAATTCCACAAAGCCAAGTTCTCATTCCGCGAAAATCTGGAACTTACGGTTTTGCTTAATTAAAGCTTTCCTGCAAATTGGGAGGAGCTTCGTCGAAATCCCCTCTTAAAGCCCGGAATCTTTTTCGAGCCTCCGCACTATAGATGCTTCCCGGAAACTTGGTAAGAAAATCCTGGTATATTTCCATGGCTTTTTGGGCATTTTGAAGTTGATCCTCATATATGGTACCCATTAGAAAATAAGCGTCATCACTGAGAATATCGTATTGATATCCTGTCACCACATTGTTTAGCAATTCCAGTGCCTTATCAAAATTACCTAGCTCCAGGTAAATGTTCGATTGCAACCAAAGGATCTCGTCCGTAAGACTATGCCCAGGGTAAGATTCCAGTAAGTGGTTTAATTTTAAAAGTGCTTCCTGTCGGCGATTCTGGAATAAGGTAAGTTCCACGTCGGCATAGGCCTGCATCGCCAGGTCTGTAGTGTCGAACACGGTGTTGTCTTGGATCAGAAGGCTTAAGGCCATGGCATTGTTGGAGATCTCCCGGGAGGTTGCCAACTTTAATATATCCAGGTGTCCCTGGGCCAGTTCGAAGTCACCTTTGAAGTAGGACAACTTAGCGTTCCTCAATTTCGCCTCATAACCCAGAGGTTGGTCTTTTTGAGCTTTTTCTACCTGTGAGTACAGCAGTGTGGACTCCCAGGGCTCCTGATTCAACAAATAAATATCTCCCAGATCCAGTTTGGCCTGATTCTGTAACGAGGATTTTATTCCAGGAGTTGATACGATATTCTGCAGGATGCTGATGGCCGAGTCTCTGCGATCCAGGTAAAACGCATACAGTAAGGCCTGGCTTCTCATCGCTTCCAGGGTCCGTTCGTTTTTACCTATTTCTACAATGATCTCATTATAGTCTTTAATCAGATGCCTGATTTCCTCCAGGTCCACAGGGAAGCTATTTTTGACCAACTCCTCCCGTGATTTTACCAAATAACGTTTGGCCAGTTCGTAGTTGACCCCAGTTTTATTATTCTTTGCTACGTAAGCAAATACCTTTATGGCATTTTTATAGTCATTATTATCTAAGGCTATTTTACCAATCTCCAAAACCCGGGTACCTCCCCCCTTTTCCCTTTTATCTAAAGCCCTGGCCTGTACGAAAGCCCCGTAAAAGTTTTGTTGTTGCAGATTGACCCAAATTAGCAACGACGCATACAAAGATGCATTAGGGTTCTTCTGGATCTTTTCATAAAGCAATTTCTCCAATTGTATCAGATCCTCCTCATCGGTAAGCAGATTCTGTAAAATGTTTTTTACATAATTGATGTTGTTGGGATTACTGCTGGCAAAATTCAAATACTCATTTACCATTTCCGTCTTCTGGCTCATTCTTCGATGGATCTCTGCCATCTCCAGGGCATATAGGTGGGCGTCTTTTTCCGCTTCCCTGCCTAATTGATAGGCCTTTAAAGCAAATGGCGTTTCCTGTTTATTGAACAAGTATTGGGCGGCTGATATGATTTGATATTTATGATTCTTAATGGATTGTAAGGTGCGGGTTATTTGTTGATCAGCCTGATCCGGTTTGCCTGCTTTGCGATAAAAAATGCCAAGATCCAATGGGTACTGAACTACTTCCGGAAACTGACGGATGAGCTTCTGCAGGTAAGAGACCCCCTGGTCATACTCACCCAGTTGAGCGAGCACCGTTAGGTATCTATTGTGGATCTGGGGAATGTTGCGGCTTTTTCTGGAAAGCTCCTCATACAATACTTTGGCCTTTTCCAAATCCCCTTTTGCGAAATACTCATTGGCCAAACCTATTCTTTGTAAATCTTGTGCTTGAGCTGGTACCTGTAACAGTAGGCACCAAATCAACGCCAGGATGACCCCTTTCATATAAGTCAAGCTTTTATCCATACACTGATATAATATAATTACTATTAAATTACTTTATTATTATCTATTAGGTTGTGGATTAGGTGGATAAATTTTAAAAGTATCTCTTTGGTATTAGAATTGTTTATTAACTATTGAAAATTACAAAGTTATTAACATTGTATTAACATGCTACCGTCTGATTGTCAATTAATTAATATAATTAGCTGCCTTTTTTAGTAAATGTTGATAACCTTGAAGTACGCGGGATGATGTTTGAATCTATGTTGGCAACTACAAATTGATGCTATTTATCCCCATCAGGTTTTATCAAACACCCTCGGGTGCATAAAATATGGATGATATCCACAGATAGTTAATAAGTTATACACTATTAAAAGTCTAAATCAACATCGTTTTGTTCCCAGTTTGCCCTGATGGTAATGGTATTACTACCTACATTTGGATGAAAAAACAAACGAACGGGTTCGGGTAATCGTGATTCATTAATATTTCCCGGATCCCATTCCCCATTGTTGTCAGCATCGATCAACAGCCTAATGCTGTAATCACCTGGTACCACATTACGAAAAGCGTATTGAGCGGACTCTGAAGATTTTTGAGTTTCTATTACCTTAAAATCTTTATTGATAAGTTGTACGATATAGCTGGGGTAAGAAGTATTGATGGATCCCGCCAGCACCCCATGTTCTTCAGGCTTCTTAATGATCAACTCCCTCATTATTCGATTAAGTGTATCTTCTTCTACAGAGATAAAACCAGTTTTGGCAATAATGAATTCAAAGTTGTTTTCCCATCGCAAGAGAGTGGTATCCTGTTTGAAAATGGAATCCATATCAACCTCTAGCTCTATCAGATCCCCACTGTAATTGGGAGTTATAGCATCTGGTGACAGGGGTATCTGCGTTACACTATCGAAACGAAAATAAATGCTGTCGTAATTAATACGGTCAACGGGTTTAGTTAATACAAGCTTACTGGAAAATCGTTTGTTAACACCACCACTGGGGAGCAGCAAGTTTGCAGTAAATTTCTCAGGCTCACGGGTGGATTCCTGAAATTTGATGTAAACTGTAGTATCCAGTTTTTGGGAGAGACTATCACGCACCTGGAATCTTAGAGCTAAGCTGTCTTTCACCTGTTCGTTTTTGTATATCCGGAGGGTTTTGTTGGATTCCACTAAATTGGATTTTAACAAGATAGTACTGTCCAACAACTGATAATCCACTAAGTACTTATTAAATTTCAAGTCGAAGTTTTTTTGAACAGGCCTGCTGTTTTGCAAAACAATGGGACGGGTATCTAAAACTTGTAAATTGAATTCAAGACCGGAGGTGGAATCACTCAATAACAAACTGGAAGGTAGAAAGGCGTAGCTTTCGTCCTGCGATTCTAGTTTTAAGTTTCGATTGGCATCGCTTAGAGCGTATACCCGGTAAGTACCGTATTTAATGTTCCTTAGGCTAAAACTTCCATCTTTCAGGGTTTTGGTACTGTAAAGTGGTGGCCCACTGAAGATTGTTAATGAGTCATCAACTTGGTACATGGAAATGGTTATATCTTCTTGAGGTTCCATCGTCATCAATGAACGCACTTTACCACTTACGGAAACAGAATCCAAAAAGTCACCTGTACTGAATACAAAGGTCAGATTATCAGGGACATTACTTTCAGTAATATCTTTAATTCCTTCTCGGAAATTTAAAGTATATGTAGTGGCACTATCGAAGGGTTCCTCAAAGGAAAGAGTGATCTTATTCCTGTTTACTTTGGATTTATAAGTACTTGAAGTCCTGGGAGTGATTAGTAATTGACCGCGTAGATTATCCTCTTTAATATATTCATCGAATTCCAGGACGATTTCTTGACCTTGGAAATTTAGACTGCCATTAGCCGGCACCGTGGTTAAGATTACCGGTGGATCTGTATCTTTCAATCCGCCGGTAAGTGGAACCTGTTTGGCGCATGCAGTACAGATCAAAAGCAAAAGGCAACATTTTTTCATTTCCTCAATATGTAAACCAAACTAGAAAAATCGCCATGGTTTTTTTTGGCCCATTGATTGGATTTATAACCGGATATCAATCCATTAAATATAGAGCCATTTTTGTATTTTTCACTGAGAATGCTGACATAATAAGCATCCAACTGTAGTGGAAGGACCTGCACTAATTTCAGTTTAAAACGTCGGGCAAGATGTTGGATATTGGATTGATTAAAATGATATAAATGACGGGGCACATCATAACCTGCCCAATGGGTCTGGTAATTACTTGCGTCCCAGCTTTTAGCATTAGGTACCGCAATTATTAGATGACCTTTCTTGGGTAATAATTGTATCAGGGTTTGCATAGTGCCCTTAAGATCATGCATGTGTTCCAGCGCATGCCATAGGGTAATGACTTGGAACAGGCTTTCGGGAATGTCCTTAAGATGTTCATAGACTTTCAGACCTTTTTGATGGGATAGGGTACGGGCTTTTTCATTCGGTTCTACACCGCAAACTTCCCAACCATGATTTCGGGTATAAGTTAGAAAGGAACCTATGCCACAACCAACATCCAACAGTACTTTCTTCTTGGGTTGCAGTTGTTCCAGCCAGCGCCGCTTCTTACTGAGCATGTAACGACGGGCCCATCTATAAACCATATCAATAGGGGAGACCCATTTATGGGCATGGGATATGTAATGCTGAGATTGATAGTAAGGAGCAATGGCGTGTGGGGCCGGTCTGGGATTTGTAAAAAGCAGCTGGCAATTTGAGCATCTCACCAGAGCAAAGCCTTCACCGGTAATGGCATGATCTTCTATCACCATTTCATTGGTAAATGATGTTTCATCACATAAGGGGCAAGACGATAGTTTTTCGTACATGTTACTTGCCCATATATACCATTAGCACTGAGATGTCGGCAGGGGAGACGCCACTAATTCTCGAAGCCTGACCTACAGTGTTAGGTTTAACATTGATCAACTTTTCCCTAGCCTCCGCGGACAAAGCAGTGATCTGATGATAATCAAAATCAGGATTGATTTTAAATTGATCCAAGCTCTGTATTTTCTCCGCCAGCTTTTTTTCCTTATCAATGTAGGTTTCGTACTTAATTAATATCTCCGCCTGTTCTTGAGCAGCAAGCGAATACTTTTCCACGGTCATCCCGAAGTCGGAATTAAAGGTAACTAATTGATTTACAGATAGTTCAGGACGCTTTAGTAACTGGTAGACACTGGTTTTCTCTTTGATAGGTGCTGTTTTAGCGAGGTTTAACTGTTGGTTTACATCATCGGGTTGGAACTTGTACTTCTTAAAATTTTCCAGAAGGTGATGCAGTGCGTCTTTTTTGGTTTCCACACGTTTCTTGCGGTCTATGGAAGCCAGGCCTAGTTTATAGCCCTGGGGAGTTAGCCTGAGATCTGCATTATCCTGACGCAGCAAAATACGAAATTCAGCCCTAGAGGTAAACATGCGATAAGGTTCGTCCGTTCCTTTGTTAATTAGATCGTCGATTAACACTCCGATATAAGCCTGAGAACGGCTTAGCACTAAGGGATCAAGGTCGTTCAACTTTTGATGGGCGTTAATTCCGGCCATAAGCCCCTGGCTTGCGGCTTCTTCATACCCGGTAGTCCCGTTGATTTGTCCGGCGAAGTAGAGGTGGTGTATGTTTTTGGTTTCTAGAGTAGTCCGCAATTGAGTAGGAGGGAAGAAATCGTACTCAATAGCATACCCCGGTCGGAACATTTTTACTTCTTCAAATCCCGGGATACTGCGTAAGGCCTGATATTGTACATCTTCGGGCAATGAAGTAGAAAAGCCATTCACATATATCTCTACGGTGTCCCAGCCTTCAGGCTCTACAAAGATCTGATGACGATCCCTTTCCGCAAAACGGTTGATTTTGTCTTCAATAGAGGGACAATATCTAGGCCCCAGGCCTTGAATACGGCCATTGAACATGGGCGACCGATCAAATCCTGTTTTCAGGGCTTCGTGGACCTTGGGGTTGGTATAGGTAATAAAGCAGGATTTTTGCTGTGCTGGCGGTTCGGTATCGGTGAATGAGAATTTTCCGGGTGTTGCATCCCCAAATTGTTCCTCCATCAGGCTGTAGTTCAATGTACGTCCGTCAACCCGTGGTGGTGTACCGGTTTTCATACGTCCTGACTGAAAGCCCAGGTTTACCAACTGTTCTGTAATACCTTTAGCCGCTTTTTCACCGGTACGACCGCCACCAAATTGCTTTTCGCCTATATGAATGATCCCATTCAAGAATGTTCCGTTGGTAAGGATCACGGCTTTGGCAGGTATTTCCAATCCCATGCCGGTTCTAACACCCTTAACCTGGCCGCCAGCTACTACTAAGCCGGTAATCATCTCTTGCCAGAAATCAATGTTGGGATTACCTTCCAGGCGCATTCTCCAGATATGAGCAAATAATTGCCTGTCGTTCTGGGTTCGTGGACTCCACATGGCAGGTCCTTTGGATTTATTGAGCATGCGGAACTGTATCATACTCATATCCGACACAATCCCTGATTGCCCCCCCAAAGCGTCTATTTCCCGTACGATTTGTCCTTTGGCTACGCCTCCCATAGCCGGGTTGCAAGACATTTGGGCAATAGTATTCATATTCATGGTGGCCAAAAGCACTTTAGAACCCATATTGGCAGCTGCTGCGGCTGCTTCACATCCGGCATGTCCGGCTCCTACCACTACAATATCATACTCTGGAAACATCGATTAAATATTTAAAGTGTTCCACGTGGAACACTTTCTTTGGCATTGGATCACTTTAATGTTCCACGTGGAACATCGGAATTACAAAGATAAGTAAGCTTCCTCTTTTTTTCGCATTTCTTGCTGCTGTTCTGGAGACTGGTCGTCATAGCCCAATAAATGGAGTAAACCATGTACCATGACCCGTTTAAGCTCTTCTTGAGGATCGGTCATGAACTTTCGGGCATTATCCTGAACCCGTTCAATGCTAATATAAATATCACCGGAAACCTGCTGGGGAATTTCGCTATGGTCAAAGGTAAGGATATCGGTATAGGTATTGTGACCCAGATAGTCCTGGTTTAGCTTCAGCAGGTATTGATCATCACAAAAAATGTAATTGGTGTCCCCTAGTGTGTGATCTTCACTTTGTACCACCAAAGAAAGCCAGTCCTTTAGTTCATGGGGGGTAGGAGGTTGAAATTCAATGTGCTCGCAGAAGAATTCGATCACTACTTAGTCACGTAAAAGCTTAATTGTACGATTCTTCCTTCGTCCCTGAATTTAACCTCATCGGCCAAGTGCTTCATCAAAAATATTCCCCGGCCACCGGGCTTGTCGAGGTTTTCAGGGGAAGTGGGGTCAGGAAGGTTTTCATAATCAAATCCTTCTCCTTGATCTTGAACAGTGAATGTGATGATATTCTGCTCCAAATGCAGCGTGATCAGTACGTTCTTATTGTTCTGGAGATCGTTGCCGTGTCGAATAGCATTGTTAACGGATTCGGTTACTGCGATCATGATATTGCCGTAAATATCATCATCGATATGATACTCATCTTTAGCGTTATCAATAAAGCTCTCAATAATTCGAATATTCTCCGTAAGGGATGGGATCTCAATTTTTATGGAGTTCATCAAGGATGCTTTTAATTGCCTATACGTTTAAAGTAATCGTTAACTTCTTGTTTGTAATAAGGATTCAATTTTAATGGTACCGTACGCAGCAACTCTATTTCTTTTTCCTTCGCCTTCAGATACTCCTTGAACGCGGGTGGGATTTTGGGTTCGGTTTGATTTGCTTTTTCAGCTTCTCTGGCTTTGTCCAACTCCCGTTCCCTGATGGATTTCTCAGCCTCCAAAAGTCGAGTCATTATTTCCTTTTGACGCTTAATGGTTTCGGTAGTGATTTGCTTATTTACTAAATCCGTTTCGGTTTGTTCCATTTTCTCGATAATGTCCTGATTGCCCAGTTCACCGGCCTTCTCCAGATCTTTAATACCCTGCTCGGCTTCCTGCAAGGCTTTGCGGATCATTTCCTGCTGTGCTGCAAGTTTAGCTAATTCCTCGCTTAATGCCCTACCGCTTTTGCCGCTTTTTTTAAGATCCTCTATTTGCTGATTGAGCTTTTGCTGTAATTTGCTCAACCCAGGTTTGTTCTTCTGACTCTTATTGCCTTTGCCTCCTTGAGCTTGAGCCATAGCTTGTTGCATCTGTTGCAATACATCACTTAATAACAGCGCCAGATTATTAATGGAAGTCATTGTAAGTTGCTGATTACTAAGTGATTGTGATTGATTTCTCTTCTTTAGACCATCCAAGCTCTGCTCCATGTGTTCGTTCATTTCCTTAACTTCGCGGGTCACGAAAGACTTGATTTGAAAGACCCGGTTGGCCAATGACAACAGACTGTCTTCTATGATCTTGGCGTCGTCCTTAAGTTTCAACTGCTCTTGAGAGAGTTCCACGAATCGAGGATCGCTTTGATTGATCTTTTGGAACTCTTTCATTAACTCTTCCTGATCGAACGAAAGCTTGATGAGATTGTCCTCAATGTCCCGAAGGTTATCCAGGTTCTCCTGCATCATTTCCATCTCCATTCCGCTTTGCATCTGTTGAAGCTTCTGGTTTAATTGCTTCATATTTTCTGAAGCTTTCTTTTGTGCTTTTTGTGCTCCTTTCCTTTTATTGTTTTGCAACTGCTCCTGGCTCTCCTTAATTCCCTGGTCTATTTGCTGCTCTTCCTCGGAGGTATCATCAAACATTTGTGAGTTTTCCAGATCCTGATTCTTCTCCCGCAATTCATCCAGTGACTCCTTGAGGTCCTCAAACTCCTCTTGAAGTTCGGATTGCTTCTCTCCTAAGTCCTCAGAGGAATTCTCTTTGTCACCTGTTTCTTCAGTTAACTGCTCCTGATCTTCCTGCAGCTCTTGTAAGTCCGATATCGTTTCCTCCAGCTGCTGTTCAAACTGCATGCGTTTGAATAGTTCCAAAGTCCGCTCCAACTCCTCTTCGAGGTTTTGCTCTTTATAGTTCAGTTCTTCCAGTAGGTCCTGGAAGGAATCGGAATTCTGTTGTTCCTCTAAAAGCTTGCGCAATTCTTCGTACAATTGCTTGGTCTTTTCATCCAGCAATTCGTCCATAAGTTGTTGCAATTGATCGATCTTGGTCTTGAGACTTTCACTGTATTCATTGAATCGCTCCTTTTGCAAGTTGTTGTTTTTATTAAGCTCCTTAAGCCGTTCCAGTTCTTTACTCAGGGCATTCTTGCGCTCCATGATCTCTTCCAAAAGTTTTTTGTCTTGCCAGTCCAGAGATTTCTTGGTTTTAAGTCGATTTTCGGCTTCCTGGATTTTTTCATTTAGCTCCTGAGCCTCCTGTAAGCTTTTGTCAATTTGATTCTTGGTATTTTCCGCCTGCTTCTCCAGAGCAGCATTTACCTCTTGCTTGGTAGGTAGCTTAAATGAATACTGTGCAGTGGAGGTACCTTTGGAACCATTTTCACCATCGTTATCACAAACTCTCAAAT
>CAJIBY010000350.1_pt1 | contig 10516 bp, 10 predicted proteins | sample 9199461 | NCBI WGS metagenome assembly CAJIBY01 (sample SAMEA7708316, study PRJEB35096) | sediment metagenome | biome: marine neritic benthic zone biome [ENVO:01000025]; feature: sediment [ENVO:00002007]; material: shallow marine sediment [ENVO:03000034] sea grass bed [ENVO_01000059] ... | reverse complement strand
CAAGCCTTTAACGGCGCCGGTGACACTCATACCCCCACCAAGATCAACGTGGTATTTTTCTGGCTGATCCAGATACCGCTGGCCTACCTTTTAGCTATCAGATGGGACTGGGAACATTCCGGAGTGTTCTGGGCGGTGTTCATTTCAGAAACCTCGGTAGGCCTTTTTACCCTGTGGTTGTTTAAGCAGGGTAAGTGGAAACAGAAACAAGTGTGACGGTGGACGCCTGCCTGCCGGCAGGCAGGGTGGACGGTTTAGACCAAGTGCCTGTTTTCTGTCCTATTGGGTTTGTAACTTTTCACTCCATACAGACTTTACATCTGGCGGTACCGTCCTGAAGCAGGATTGGGATAGTCTCCAATTCATCCTGATTCAGCACCTAACTTTTTTTAGATTTGTTGCGATAAACAGTGATTCCCTTGGCCTTTAAGTGTCCAGCACATCATTTGTGAAATGATTAAGCACATAAATTGCGAGAAAAGTGCTCCACTTACTGGGCTCCCCTTTCTTTTCTGCATCTGCGCACATTTTTTGACTTGCTATTTTCATACTATAGTCAACCTATTTAAGGGCACTTACTACTACAAATGATCCCTCACCATAACCTTCCTTAACAGCCTGGATGGAGTCAATCTCATCCAAATTTCCATAAAGGGTCTGATTAAAATAGGGTGACTTGAAGCGGGCTTCTTTTAACCATGTTTTCACTTTGTCTACAGTGTGAAAATTTGCCTGTTTGTAGAAAACACTTTTGGAGCGGCTGTCTTCATATTCCTTGGCCACACTGCTGTCTTTATCAATAAAACCCAGTATCAATTTACCACCCGGTTTTAGCACTCGATAGGACTCCTTAAGTGCCCTCAACGGCTCATTCAGATAACATATCAAGGTAATCATCATCACGAAATCAAAATGCATATCGCGGTAAGGAAGGCGCTCGGCAGTAGCGTCCATGACTTCCAGTCCCTTATTGAAAGCTATACTCCTCATAGCCTCAGCAGGTTCCACCCCTTCTTTAATTCCCAACTCTGTAGCAAAGCGACCGGTGCCTAAACCCACTTCGATTCCATGGGTTTCTGCAGGCAGTTTTTCCATATGCTCCCTAAGCGCCAAAACTTCAGATTCAAATACCTTGGGATGGCGTTCAAACCAGGTTTCGTAGTCGCTGGCGTACTCGTTAAATATTTCGATGACTTGCATAATTCTTTGTATTTATGTTAGGACGGTCTCTTCCCAAATTTTCCTCAGTACATCCGGTAGTACGGACTCGATTTCCAGCATTTGCTCTTCATTAATATAGGTGGCCATCACTCTAAAAATTCTTTGTAAAGCCACTACGGTCTGATCCCGGGTAAGGAAATCGCTGATCGCATATTCCTGATCTCCTTTCATGATCTCAGCAATAAAGTCATCCAGGTGCCGGATAGGTGTTACCGTTTTTTGGACCTGCCACCCATCCACAAAAAAGGGCTTAAATGGCAAGGGTAGCAATGACAAAAATTCCAGAGATTCATTCAGATCCCAGCGATTCCTCAAGGCTCTAAAAACTGCCAAAAGCATTCGTTCAGCTTTTTCCAAATTCTCAACATGGCCTAATTCAGCAGCCATGGTTTGTATCATTGGTTCACTTTCCGGTACATAACTTCCATACATGGCAATGGTTATTTTTAAGGCAATACTCCCACCATATTCATTACCTGCTTTTCATTCATATTGCGACCCATAATACGAAATACCGCATAGATTGCTTGCTGAGCCTCTTCTTTGGTGGTAAAATCCTGGATGGACGATTTCCCGTCTAATTTTCTAACCTCATTAATCAGATCATCCAGATCCTCTACGGGCTTCGCTTGGTGCCTCAGCACCGGCCAGTGGTCTACAAAGACCACCTTTAAGCTCATAGGCAAAGTATCCAATAGCACTAATGCCTGCTTAAAACCCAACCGGTTACGCAAGGCGTGTAATACAGCTTTTAAGGTACGCGCTGCCCGATCCACATTATTCGGACACTTTAATTCTTTAGCTAACGTCTGCAGTATCTGCTGACCTTCCTGTTGATATTTTTCAAAATACATCGGATTCAAACTTTGATTTCAATTGGTAATATTTCTCATAAAGTCAGCTCTTTGTCCAAACTATTCCGATTTTTCAGCTTTCAAGATGCTGCTTAAACCAATCCGTACTAACTCTAACGATAGCGTCAATCTTTACCAATTCGTCAACCATTTCAGTTTTAATTGATCAACTTCTCCTCTACTTACTCTACTTTAAACGTAATAGAGGCGTTGATGCGGTATTGGGTAATTTGATCATTCTCTACTTTAGCACTATGGTCTTTGATGTAGATGGACTCGATATTCTTAAGACTTTTGGAAGCATCGGTCACGGCCTGTTGTGCGGCCTCTTCCCAACTTTTATCGGAATATGCTAATACTTCGATTACTTTATGAACACTCATGTTGATTGATTTTAGTTATAGATAACATTCAAATTGTGAAAGTAGTTGTCACCGAGGTAAGGTAGTTACCAAGTTTTGGTTCAACCATGAGGGCCCTTAGTTGGTGCGATGATTCTTATCAGTGGAACGCCAATCCTATAAAAATCCGTAGCCACAGGTACACCTTTTACAAGTATTGGTACTGTACCTGGATATATACATTAAGTTTGAGTTTGAGCTTGTAGTTTGAGTTTGAGCTTGTAGCTTGAGTTTGAGTAGTTACACTTACTAGTACGCTTTGCTCATCTAGTCTCTTCTGAGCTGCATGGCCTTTTTCACTCTGGTCAAAGCCAATTTGTTGGCCACTTCCCGGGGAGGGATCTTTTGCTCCCAGGATTGCCTGATCACCGTATCGGTATTAAAGCTTATTTTTTCTTTTACCAGGGATAGTGCGGCTTGTTGAGAGCCGCCGTGATATTCCACTGCGGCACAAATCACCCCTCCCGAGTTGGCGATGAAATCCGGAATGACATGTACACCATTTTTGAAAAGGATCTCTTCTGCTTCCCGGGAAATGGGGATATTGGCTCCTTGTACGATTAGTTTGGTATGAAGTTTTGAAACATTGTCCACATGTATGATATCAGGACGGGCACAAGGGATCCAAATATCACAAGGAATCTTGACAATCTCCAAGGTATCTCCTTTTTCACCGTCCTCATAATTAATTACACTGCCAGTCTCCTGCTTGACTGCTGTTAACATTTCCAAATCGAGGCCATTGATATTGGTAACCGTTCCCTGTGAATCCGCTACTGAAATAATCAGTGCACCCAGTTGGCTGAAAAAACGAGCAGCATGTTTTCCCACAGCGCCAAAACCCTGAATACATATCTTGGCGCCTTTCAAATCCACTCCGTAAAATTCTCCGGCGGTTTTTGCAGCTTCAGTTAAACCTAGACCGGTAGCCCCTATTTCATCCAGAGGTATGCCACCCAACTCACTGGGCAACCCAACCGCCCGCCCAATTTCATCTTTTATCCAAGCCATGCACATTTCATCGGTACCCATGTCCGGGCCGGGTATATACTCCGACAGATGCTCAATGGCCAATGCAAATGACCTAATCAGGGTTTCTTTTTGCGGTTTTGATAGTGTTTTGGGATCTGCTTGAATTACAGCTTTACCTCCCCCGTGAGCCAAGCCGGCAGCGGCATTCTTGAGAGTCATGGCCCGTGCCAAACGAAAGGCCTCTTCTTCGGTCACATCTTTGGCCATGCGAATTCCACCAATGGAAGGTCCGGCGGCTACATTGTCAATGGCCAGAATCGCTCTTAGGTCAATTTTTGGATTATAAATGTGTACAATTTTCGAAGGACCCAGTTCATCGGAGAAGGTTAATATATCTGTTTCCATAGGGATAAAAGTAGGTTAACCTAACTGAAGTTTCTTAGTTAGGTATTGCTTGATTTTAAATTTTTGAATTTTTCCGGTTACTGTCATAAAAGGTGCAAAATCCTGGACCAGATGTACATGTCTAGGGATTTTGGGCCACTCCATTTTTCCACTACAACGATCCTTTACTTCATCTATACTCAATGAAAGTCCGGGTTGACATTTTACCACTAATGCTACCACCTCCTGCAAAGTAGGATGCGGTACTCCTATTACCTGAAGCATCTCCACCTTATCGGCCAACAATGAATGCAACAGTTGTTCAACTTCTGCCGGATACACATTGTGACCACCCACTATTATCAATTCCTTCAATCTTCCTACGATATAATAGTACCCATCTTCATCTGTTTTCGCTAAGTCACCGGTTCTTAACCACCCGTCTTTTATGGCCTTTTGGGTTTCCTCCGGCTTATTATAATATCCCTGCATCACGTGATACCCCTTTACCCAAATCTCCCCAACCTGACCTATCTCTACCATTTCAAAAGTGTTGAGGTCAACTATTTTTGATTGGGTATGAACAATGGGCTTGCCAACAGAATGTATGCGTTTTTCCATGGAATCATGGGGGTCGGTTTGGTGTGTGATAGGTGAGGCTTCCGTCAAACCATACCCAATGGTCATTTCATTTGCTCCCATTTTTTGGGTAATAGCCTCCATTAATTCTTTATCTACCGGGGCCCCTGCTATGATACCCGTTCGCAATGTTCTGAGGTCGAATTTATGTAAATCTAAGACTTCAAGTTCCATCATAAACATGGTGGGTACACCATGGATAGCGGTGCATCTTTCCCGTTCAATGGCTTGAAGGGTTCTCAGAGCATCGAAATTAGCAGTGGGTATTACCATAGCTGCCCCCGTCACCAGGCTACAAAGGTTTACCAAGATTGACCCAAAGCAATGATAGTAAGGTACCGGACCACACAAGCGATCATCACAAGTCAAACGCATATGCTCAGCGGCAGCCCGGGCATTATTTAGAATATTATTATGACTGAGCATGGTCCCTTTGGGAAAGCCAGTGGTTCCGGAGGTGTACTGGATCATCGCGGTATCATGAGGTGACAATTCGGTTTCAGAAACCTCCAAAGTTGTTTCAGATATTTCTTTGCCCAATGCCAATAAAAGTTGCCAGGACACCATACCTGAGCTGGACTCCTGGTCTATTACTATAATGCGGTGCAATTTTGGAAAAGCTTTCAGTTGTAAGGGTTCTAGCGCATCACATTGTGATATCTCCGGGCACAGATCGTTAATGATAGCTACATAGTCATAGTGGTAGATGGTTTGGGCGCTTTGCTTTTCGAAGCCCTTTATCATAACCAGGAATTCGGTATCTGATTGCTCCAGAGCATATCGCATTTCCTCCTGCTTCCATTCCGGATTTATGGTTACCAGTACTGCACCAATCTTGGCTGCAGCAAACTGCACCAACAGCCATTCCGGCACATTAGTAGCCCAAATAGCTACATGGGTTTCCTTTCTAACACCTAATGCCAGCAAACCTTTGGCCACCTTCATAACCTCCCGGTTGAGTTCTTGCCAGTTCCATCTTATACCTAAGTCATCATAGACCACAGCTTCTTTATCCTTGAAATGCCTGGAGTTGTAGGTCAGGCGGGCGCCAATAGTGGTATTAAGAAATTTCAAAACTATGCTTTATCAAACATTATTCATGTATAATAGTCAATGGTACCTCTTTTAAAAAATGATTGGTATCATTAGTGCGCCTGACATACACCGATGGGTACCTTACTGCAAAAGATCAGGAATTTAATCAGATTGTATTTTGCCATGGATGTGCAAAGAAGGCCCTAGGGAGGGCTGATGTTTTTGCAGATTTCCACTGATCTTAATTAATCTTTCATTTACTAAAAAATGGATGCTGTTCTTCTCAAATCTTCCATCTTCATATTGCTTGCCTCCCTTCACATCGGTTAGAACCTCTATACCCTGATTAATGTTGCTAATAACCCAAATATGAAATTCCTTGGCTTTCACCGCTTCAACCACTTCCTCTGTCAACATTAAGTGCGACGTATTTGATTTTGGAATAATTACTCCTTGCTTACCATCCAAACCTTTGTTTTTGCATACGGTAAAGAAACCTTCGATCTTTTCATTGATTTTTCCAACTGCCTGAATTTCGCCCTTTTGATTTATTGAACCAGTCACGGCAATTCCTTGCTTTAGTGGAACACCGGATAGGTTTGACAAAATGGCACAAAGTTCCGCGCATGAAGCACTGTCTCCTTCAATTTCCCTGTAACTTTGCTCAAATACCAAACGGGCCTCAAGGCTGACCGGTTTGTCCTGACCATACTTCTCCATCAAATATCCACTTAAGATCAATACCCCCTTGGTATGGATCTTACCCCCTAATTCAGCCTCTCTCTCAATATCTATAATGCCCTGTCTTCCGGTGCCTATGGTAGATGTAATTCGATTGGGACGCCCGAAAGTAATATCCCCTAAATCATGAATTGAAATCCCATTCAGCTGACCAGTCTTTTGACCTTTTAAGTCTACCATTATAATATTTTGGTCAATCAATTCATTGATCTTGTCTTGTATCAAATTAGACCGCAGGTATTTCTCTTCAACGGATTTTTTGATGTAATGACCGGTAATCGTGGGGTGATCTACTTGTTTTGCATAGTGATTGGCCTCATAAATAATATCCGATATCTCCCCGAATCGAGTGGAAATCTTATTTTGATCTCCAGCCTCTCTGGCAGCGTATTCAAGTACCTTCACCAGGCCGTCCTTGTCTAATGGTTTCAAATCATGTTCCTGACAAATGTCTTTTATTACCATGGAAAAATCTTTGATGTTTTCCTTGGTATTGGACATGGCTACATCGAATTCTGCTTTTACTTTAAACAGCTCCTTAAAATCATCATCTAGTTCATAAAGCAGATGATAGTACCGGGGGTTCCCGATTAGAATAATTTGAACATCCAGTGGTATAGGGTCCGGCCGTAAACCTTTGGTGCTGAGCCAACCATACCTTTGACTGATATCTTCCATCTCAATACATCGATTTCGCAGAGCCCTTTTCAAACACTCCCATGAAAAAATATTCCGTAACAATTCATCCACGGGAATAATTAAATAACCTCCATTTGCTAAATGAAGGGAACCACGTCTGATTAATGTGAAATCCGTGACTAAAGTACCTAATTTGGATTCATATTCTACCTTCCCGAAAAGATTAGGCAAGGTAGGATTATGCTCAAGTACTATTGGGGCTCCCTGCAATTCGGAATTATCTACTAAAGCGTTGACCTGATAAATTATATTGGCTTGGGCCGGTGAGCTTAGCGGAGGTTTTTCGTTTTCAAGTCGTATGAAATCTCTTAAATTCGATAGGATATCATTTTTAATGGCATCCAGATAGCTAAGCACTTTAGATTGTTCAATATATTTATCCCTCAACTCATCTAATAGGGTTTCAATAGCAAAGAGCGCCACTTCTTTTTCCAGCGCTATAATCTTTTCGTTACAGGATTTATTCAGATCACGGCTACGCCGAAGCACCAAACGGATCTTGTCTTTCAACATCTTTTGTTTCTGAATAACCGCTTTTTGCTGGGACAAAGATAACTTGTTAAAAGCCTCATCGTCTAAAGGTTTGCCCCGCACTATCGGCAGGGCAACTATTTCCACGGGAGTATGTTTCAATACAAAACCTTCTTCAATGGCTTTTTGATTGGCCTCTGAAAACAAATCCCCTTCCTTTTGTTTCCATCGGTTAAGAATTTCCTGCTTCTTGTCGGAGAACTCCTCACTTTCAAAAGCTCTCATTAAGGCCTGTCTGGCCTCCTCAATAAAAGTTGCAATGTCTGACTTAAAAGTAAGGCTACCTCCATTGGGAAGTTTTAATGTCAGCGGTCTATAAGGGTCTTGAAAATTATGCACATAGCACCAATCACTGGGCGTAGGATCATTAATGGCACGTTCTTTTAAGAAATGTTCAACCGCAGTATATTTTCCACTACCCGGATAACCTGATACGTAGATGTTAAAACCCTGAGTCTTGTTCCCAAGACCGAAGTTTAAAGCATTTAAGGCCCTTTGTTGCCCGATGATTGGTTTCTTTCTCTTTTGTTTATTTATTGCTTCCCAAGTTGAAGCGGAAAGAGAATAGGTTTTTCTTAAATGCTGATGGCCTAATTCTTTAATCATAAATCGAGGTAATAGGTGACAACTTCAGGTCAATTGATGCAATAAGTTGAGATCAATTGCTAATCACTATGATTTTATTAATGATGATAATTGACCTTTATCAAGATCCATCTCCACCCAATTCCGTTTTCTTTATTTGCACTTGCTCCCCACGGTAGACGGTAGACGCCTGCCTGCCGGCAGGCAGGGTGGCCGATGGCCCGCACTTCAAGAAATCCCCGGACACCCCGGGTTAATTTCGGGGCCGGGGTCTACTGAAATTGAGTGGATGTGAACCAAGGATACCACCAATGCCAAGGTGATGGCTTACGTGAGAATCTCTAATTACTTCCATGGGGCGCCCCACCACCCACCCAAATTCAAGTTACCTCTTAAGAGTATCGTTAGTAGAGATCGGGCGAGATTTTTATGATCGAAGGGAAAGGCAGACCCCTGAATACGTGTCTGGGCCCGGTAAGCCCAACCCGGTTCGGGCACAGGCGCGCCACAATTCCGAAATAATTTCCACCAAAACTACCAGGGTGGACAAGTACTGCATGCCATTGATACCCTGTTAAAAGAGTCCTCTCAGGTGTAAAATCATTTATTAACTATGATTATAGTCATGGTTTTTGGAAGTTCACAATTGGATTTTTAACGGCAAACCAAAACATTTCAAAAATGGCTGATAAAAAAGACGATAAAAGCACCTGGGCCATTGGCGGCGGGGTACTGATGGGCGTGGGCGGAGGGTTCTTCTTCCTGCCTCATGCACCCATGATGTTCGTAGGATGCATACTGCTGGGGTTGGGTTTAGGATTGATGATCACTTCCATCATTTCCAGACCGAGGTAGAAATTGAGTGCCAGGGTGAGGGCGGGTGCGAGAGTAAGTGTACAAAAAAACTGGTCGCGGATGATCCGCGACCAGAGAAACTAAACACTACTCACCGATTTATCATTCGGCCACATCACGAGCAAACACCACATCCGCGCCCCTGGTGATGTAGTCTACGATTACCTCCTCCTCAGGAAAAGTAGAACTTGGAGGTTGATCGGTAGTGCCCTCACTAGCCACGGCACCCAAGATCTCGATATCATTGATGGTAGTTGGATAGATAGGTTTTCGGGGGTCATTTAGATATAAAAACCAATCATTGGCATTAATACTGATCAGATACTCTTTACCCGCCTCCAGCGGCACAGGATTGGTCAAGGGAATATTTCCATTGTTCCAACTCTGTCTAAATTCCGAAGCTAATATCACTTTAGAGGAGGCATCCCATAGCGTGACCCTGACTGACTGCGATCTAGGCAGCCTTACATACAAGAATTCTTCAGTTCCGTTAACCAGGGGCTTAAAGCGGGTACCGATCTCCTTGTAATCCGTACGCCCATTTGTTGACCTTTGGAGCTCCATCAAAGTATTATCACTGTTAATAAATTCCTCCACCAGTCTTGATGCCAAGCGAAGAGGTACGATCCACACCACACTTTTAGTCCTCACAGTAATTTTCAAATCTCCGGAGACTGCCTCATCAGGAACCCTCACTGTGACCTTATCAGGTTCCACATCTGAAATATCTATATCTATTATTTCACACTCGATATCAGCAATACTCACCTGATTTTCATTAATATCGCCGCTAAAAAACTCCCCGTAAATATTTATGGTAAGTCCTTTTTGCATAAGATCTTCCGAAAACCCGAAGGTGCTGGTATTGACGTCGCTGAGAACCGGGGTACGATTGCTAATACTCACGCTATCAGTGGCTTCAAAGGTGCCGTCGCTTACCTTCAACTGTACCACGTACTCCCCGGCCTTATCTAAGGTGAATTCCGCCTGTTCCTTGCCAACGCCCACGATGGCAGCTCCGCTGCCTTGTGGTTTACTCATAAACGACCAATTATAGGTCAAGGGGTCTCCCTGAGGGTCGCTGGAGGCGCTGGCGTCCAGCTTCACTAAGGATCCCAGTTCCGCTTCTCGATCAGCGCCTGCTGCTGCCCTGGGTCCCGAAGTAGTGGGACTAACAGGATCATTGTCATCCTCACATCCCCATACTATACCCATCACCATCATTATCCAAATGGTTTGTTTTACTGTTTTCATGATCAAATATTTTAAGGTGAAAAATTTGTTCGATTTTACCTGCTGGTAATTGTTTATTCATTGGTAAAATTCGAGAACCGGGCCTTTTTAGGCTAACAGGATAATTCCAATTGATAACATTAAAGCCTCTTTTGGGCTTTCTGGAATAAAGGGTAGGCTAGACCTGGCAGAAAGGCCGGGCCGGAGACCGAAATAGCCGGCGGGCTGCCGGCTCCGGCGGCCGCGAGGTGGCTTAGTGAGGAGGGTCCCGGCGGGCGGGACCAGTGAGTATACCATTAAAGGGCCTTTTTAGCCTCCGCTAAATATTGAGAAGGGGAACAGCCATGTAATTCCTTAAAGCATTTG
>CAJIBY010000384.1_pt1 | contig 10604 bp, 10 predicted proteins | sample 9199461 | NCBI WGS metagenome assembly CAJIBY01 (sample SAMEA7708316, study PRJEB35096) | sediment metagenome | biome: marine neritic benthic zone biome [ENVO:01000025]; feature: sediment [ENVO:00002007]; material: shallow marine sediment [ENVO:03000034] sea grass bed [ENVO_01000059] ... | reverse complement strand
TTTAAGTTATACTAAGCGTCCCCATCACCCATTCCAATAAATGCTAACCCCTATCTCTTCTGCATTTTCTCTTAGTGCGGTTTGAATGATATCTGTGTCATTGGACACCATTTTGCCGCCTGTCATACTTATTTGCCCCCCGTGAACCCCCTGATAGGAAGGCCTTTTCATCAATGGCATCATCCATTTATCTTGTTGCGGATATAATAGCAAGGCCACCCCTCCTCTTTTAGGAGGACCCGAATGTTGAAAGTCAAACCGCTTACCGGAGCTAGGCCTAGCGGACATTTGACGCTGAGCGGTTACTCCCGGCAATGGCTTCTTTAACTCCCTTTGCAAGCCCCTGAGCAGTAGGTCATTCATTGATTACCTTTCTTTCTGCTGGTTTGGAGCTTGCTATGCAGCACACCCCGTTGTGTATCCAAATAAACAGTGGTATTTTCATTGTTGATACCTAAACCCTGCTCATCCATGATTTGTTCATATTTCAATATTAAGTTGAAATTAACTTATTATGAATTAAATAAACCCAGAAAAGTCCTGGTATCCAACCATTTATCCCAATCCCTTTTAAATGGGCTGACCTGCCGTATTTTGGGGCATTTATGGCCCATTTTACGGTATTTTACTTTGACCTTTATATGCTTTCTGTTATGTTAGTAATTGTATGATTTTAAGAAATACAAGTTAATTTATTTCCTAACGAACGTTAGGTTGTTTAATTATTAATCAAACACTTAAATATGAGAGGATTCTACAAACTATTGCAGCTGGTGCTGCTTTGCACCTTTTCTGTGCAGGTAGCGCTGGCGCAATTTACTCTATCCGGCACGGTCAAAGATGCCGCTACCGGTGAGGGTCTTGTAGGAGTCAATGTCATTGAAAAGGGTACCACCAACGGAACCATTACCGACATTGACGGCAACTACAGGGTCACGCTTACACAAAACAACGTCACACTGGTATTTTCGTCAATTGGTTTTATATCTAAGGAGATTGTGGTAAACAGTTCCCAAAGCAACCTGGATATGGACCTTTCCGAAGATGTAACCAACCTGGAAGAGGTGGTAGTAACAGGTCTTGCTTCGTCAATCAAAAGAAGTAACCTGGCCAATGCCGTGGGTACGGTATCAGCCGATGAACTTATGGGAACCACCAAGGCCCAAACTGTTGACAATGCCTTATACGGCAAATTGACGGGTGCCACCATTAAAGCTAACGGTGGAGCTCCCGGAGGAGGAAGTGCTGTACAATTAAGAGGGATCAGTACCATTAGTAACGGCAACAGCCAACCATTGTATATTATCGATGGGGTGTATGTAAACAATACCTCTATACAAACGGGTATCAGCTCAGCCAACGGAGCAGGGTCTGGTCAAAGTAGCCGTTTACAAGACGACATCTCCAACAGGCTGGCTGACATTAATCCTGATGATATCGAAAGTATTGAAGTACTGAAAGGATCATCTGCTGCAGCCATCTACGGAACTCGCGCCAACGCCGGGGTAATCATTATTACCACCAAAAGAGGTACCGCAGGAGAAACTAAGGTCACCTTTGATCAAGAGTTAGGCTTTAATAAGGCCTTGAACTTGGTGGGTTTCGCCCCCTGGGATCAACAAAAGATCGATGATTTCTTTGGTGGCTCCGCCCAGCGTACCATGGATTTGGCCTCCGGAAGAAATTTTGATTGGGAAGATGAGATCTATGGCGAAACGGGTTTCATAACCAACTCCAGCCTAACCGTATCCGGAGGAAATGATAAGACTAAGTTCTTCATAAATGGTTCCATCAAGCAAGAAGACGGTATCATTAAGAACTCCGGATTTGATCGCTACTCCATCCGAGCCAATATCGATCACAAGCTTAGTGATAAGTTCGATTTTAGTCTGAGTTCAAACTATTTGAACACCGATACTGATCGCAGTTTTAACGGAAACCAGAATGGAACTGGGGCCAGCTTTGGATATAACCTGAGCTTCACGCCTCCCTATGCGGACTTGTTTCCCGATGAAAACGGCATCTATGGGGATAATCCTTATTTCTCAGAAAATCCTTTGGCGCTGCGGGATAAGGCTACTAACAATTCCAAGATCAACCGGTTCATTCAGGCATTTAGCTTCAATTGGAATATCCTGCAAACGGATCGTTCCTTCCTGAAGTTCAGCATTCAGGGAGGTTTGGATTACCTGAATAGTAACACTTTCGTCCATATGCCCGAGGATCTGCAATTCCAAAAGAATGCTTTAAATCCCGGGGACGTATTTGAAGGTAAATCCGATCAGTTGAACACCAACCTGCAGGCTTTCTTGATCTACAATACTAATGTAAGTACCGTTAACTTTAACACCCAGGTAGGTGTAGTAAAACTGACGGAAGATCGACAAGGTTTAATTGTACGCGGTCAGGGACTATTGAACGGACAAACCAATGCCAATACGGCCACAGTACAAACCATCTTCCAGCAAAACGATGTGACAGTGCGGGACGTAGGGATCTTTGCTCAAGAGGAGATTAACTGGGAAGACAAGATCATTGCCACTTTGGGTGTGCGATTAGACAAATCGACCTTGAACCTAGACCAGGGTAAATACTACGTTTTCCCCAAAGCTTCCGTAGCCATTAACCTGGCTAATTTCGACTTCTGGAATATATCCAACATCAATCAATTGAAAATTAGGGCCGCCTACGGTGAAACCGGTGGTCTGCCCACCTTTTCTACTACATTCACTCAATTGAATAATGTATTTATAGGAGGAACTTCCGGAAATACCCTGTCAACATCCACAGTGGATCCTAACCTGGAACCTGAAACCGCTCGCGAAATTGAACTGGGAATAGACATCGGGTTCCTGCAAGGAAGAGGATTATTGGAGTTCACCTATTATGATAAAGACGTATTGGATCTCATTGAATTCCTGGTACCTGCAAGTTCTACTGGTATCACCCAGATCACTACCAATGCTGGGGACCTGCAAAACACCGGATTTGAAATCGCCTTGAGTGGTTCCCCGGTTAAAACCACAAACTTTGAATGGTTTGGCCGGGTCAACTGGTGGACTAATGATACTGAGATCACCCGTTGGGATGTACCCCCCTCTACACGCGGTGGGTTTGGAGCCGGTTTGGGAACTTACTTACTGGAGGAAGGGTTCTCTCCTACCACTATCGTAGGTAGTCCTTTCAATGCCGAGGACAATCGATTCACCTTATATGGGGATTCACAGCCGGATTTTCAACTATCCTTCTACAATCAGATTACTTTTCTGAAGAATTTTGAATTTTCCTTTGTGCTCCATCACAGCAAGGGCAACGACAACATCAACCTCTCTGAATTCCTATGGGATCTTGGAGGTACTGCTCCTGATTGGAATGAATTCACCCTTTATGCTAATGAGCCCGCAACCCTGCCCAACGGAGATCCGAATCCTCTTTTTGAGCAGAACAATGGAAATGGCCGGGTAGCCGATTGGGGTAACAATGGAGCCGGGGTGTGGGTACAGGACGCATCATTCTGGAAGCTACGTGAAGTAGGATTGTATTACACCTTCCCTGCCAGTACCATACAGAGTGCATTCAAGGGATATGTGGAGAAGATAAGAATAGGTGTGTCCGGTAATCAGGTGTGGTTAAGCAGCGACTACCGCAGCTACGATCCCGAAGTAAGTCAGTTTACTCAGGATCCTATCGCAAACTCTGTGGAGGTTACACCCTTCCCGAGTGCCCGTAGACTTATGTTCCACCTTAACATCGGCTTTTAAGCATCAAAAGAGAAAAATTATGAAAAGTAAAATATATAAATTTAGTTTGGCGTTGATGCTGGTTGGTGCGGTTAGTGCGTGCGACTTTTTTGATCCCGACGAGGTTACCAATCCCAACGCAGCTGATGCCTCAGTAATTGAAAGTGAAGCCTCGCTGGTTCAACTTCAGGCTCTAGTAGCGGGTCTCGAATCCCGTACCAGGTTGTATATAGCTACCACTTCCAGATCATTAGGCTCTTTCGGCCGGGAAATGTTAGCTTACCGGGATTCTGATCCCAGGTTTACCACAGACTGGTTAGGTCGGGCATTGCCTCCTGATCCTAACTTCTTTGCGGTGGGTAATACCTACGACGGTCCCTATCAGTGTATAAAGCAAGGCAACGTACTTATGGACGCCGCAGCTAACACTAGTGCGGTGGTCGGAGCTGAAATTAGTGGTATAAACGGATTTGCCAAAACCATTCAAGGCTATCAATACCTACCGCCGTTAATGACACAGTTTCAGAACGGAATCAGGATCGATGTATCCGATCCTTTGGATCCAGGACCTTTCTTAGGTTTTACGGAGGCATTAGGCGCTGTAGCTAATCTGCTGGATGACGCCCAATCCGACCTCAATAATGCAGGTGGTACTTTTGTGTTCGCCCTTACTTCGGGTTATGACGGTTTCAATTCCCCTGCAGGGATGGTTCAAGTGAACCGCGCTATTAAGGCCAGAGTGGCACTTTATCAGCAAGATTGGCAAGAAGTGATTAATGCCTGCAATGCCTCCTTTATGGATATGGGAGGTGATATGGACATAGGACCTGCACATACCTATGAAGGAGGAGATGGAACCTTATCCAATCCTTTCAACCCCTTCTTCTATCCCCTGGACCAGTTCTCCACTCAAATCGAAGTGGTACATCCTGGTGTGCTGGAAGATGTGGAGGCCGGTGACGCCCGAGCCAGCAAGTTCTTTGAGAGGTCTCCTGCTAATTACGTTTCTAATCAGGCCTTGCAGGAATATGTGGCTACTCACCAAGACGGAAGATGGTCCAGTAATACTCAAAATGTTCCCTACATTCGCAACGAGGAACTGATTTTGATGTATGCAGAAGCCAGTGCGCAATTGGGTAACACCACCGATGCCCTGGATGCCATCAACGTGGTGAGATCCAACGCAGGTCTTGCCGACTATGCGGGAGCTACGGACCTGAACTCGCTGATCGATCAAATCTTATTTGAGCGACGGTATTCATTGTGGTTCGAACCATTGCCTCATCGATGGATCGACTTGAGAAGGTACAATCGATTGATAGAGTTAGAAGATGATTTTATCGCTTCCGATGAGTCAGTGTTTGACCAGTTAGCTCGTCCTCAGGCTGAGATCAATTGGGATGATTTCTTTGGAAATTAACAGCGCCCAAACCAATAAAAAAGGCCAACCGTCGGCTGACGGATGGCCTTTTTTATAAGCTTTCGGGTTTTTGGGCAAACCAGCTTAAGGCACTAACCCCTTTTACAAAATTGCTCCAGCATGGCAGCACTACGTCTATCCCCTTGTTGCTGTCCTTTATGCCAGGTGCTACAGGCCTTCTCATGATCTTCTATGGCCTCATAGGCTTGCCCCAAGTAATAGAGCAAATCCATGGGAGGGTTATTTTGAGTCATGGTTTGCGCCTGTTCCAGCAGTTCAATGGTTTTCACCGGTCTGTGGGATTTCAAATACCAAATAGCTTTATTGCGATAAGCCCAGGGGTTGTTAGGGTCCAACAGCAGACTTTGGTTAATATATTGTTCTGCTTGTGGTAGACTATCCATTCCCATATAGACGTATCCCAGGTTATTTATTAGGTAAGGTTCTTCAGGTTGGATGGCCAAGGCTCTTTTGATCCATTTTAACGCTTCTAACCAATCAGAATTTTCCGTCAATAGGAGCGCCTGGGTATTCATGGCCAGAGGATGAGAACTCTCCAAGATCAGCGCCTTTTGTATGTCGTATTGACTGCGAGGGTAATCACCCCTATAGTAGTGAATATTACCCCGGTTTATCCAAGCTTCAACATTGACAGTATCGATTTCCAATGATTGATCAAAAGACCATAGTGCGGAATCCAGTCGGTTTTGTTGGTAATATATCTGACCCATCCGGAAATAAACCGCAGCAGAATCGTGGGTGTAGGATAATAAGTGTAACTCTTCCAAAGCTGGCCTCCATAAGCCCTGCAGCCACAAAGCTCTGGTACGGTTAAAAGCTGCATCATAGTCACCCGGCTCCAGGCTTAATACCAGGTCAAAATTCTTTAAAGCTTCCTGGAATTGGCCCAACTCCATATAAGCAATCCCCCGGTTGTTGATGGCCGCAGTAAATTTGGGGCTTTCCTTAATGATCTGGTCATATGCTTGGATAGCCATCACATACCGATCTCGCTTGAGGGCAACATTGGCCCTGGCAAAATCATCCAGCAACTCCTGTTCGCTTTTCCCTCCTACACAACTCACAAGCAATATGGGAAGAAAGTATAAACACCACTTCATGGCCCTAAATTTAGGAATTCCCAGGAAGAAATCGCTGGGTTTGCACTTTAGCACCCAGGTGATGCAACAAAAAATACAGTCCAAAATAGGTGCGGTTCAAATACAACCCATGCCGGGATCCGCGTCCGTGCTTGGAGTTGCGCATCTGAGGTGCTTTTGAAAGCTCCGAACCCATTTCATAGATCTCTTCGAAATATCCAGAATCGCTGAAATCAAAATATTCCTGGAAAAAAGGACGACCCAATAATTCAATGCTTTCCGTAAAGGTCCTTTCAAAGAACTCCCGGTGTTGTGGTTCGTCATCCCGGTGTAAAAATCCCAACTCTAAAAACAGGCGTTCCCTCAAGTTAGGGTGGTTCAGCTGTTGGGGATCCAGTAACTTGAAATAACTGTGATAAAAATCCTCAGGTAGTTCCTTGATACAACCAAAATCAATAACTGCCACCTGGTCATCGTCGCGAACAATAAAATTACCGGGATGAGGATCGGCGTGTAACTGTCGAAGATGATGGATCTGATATTGATAGAAATCCCATAAGGTTTGCCCAATTCTGTTGCGAGTCTCTTGGTCCGCACCTTCCTCCAGCCATTCTTCCAGATGACAGCCTGGCTGCCAATCCATGGTGATGATCCTTTTGCTGGACCATTGAGGATAGTAGGTGGGAAATACCAGGTTATCCAGATGGGCACAACGTTCCGACAGGTCTATAGATCTTTCCAGTTCAAGCTGATAATCTGTTTCCTCCAGCAGCTTTTCTTCAACCTCTTTCATGTACTGTTGCAGGTCCCGAGGATTCATCTTAAACAATTTTTTGGCAATAGGGTAAGCCATTTTGAGATCGGAGCTTACACTTTGGGCCACCCCTGGATATTGGATCTTTACTGCCAGAGATTTGCCTTCTTTGGTGGCCCTGTGTACTTGACCAATGCTGGCGGCATTCACAGCATTCTTACTGAAGGTATCAAAAAAATCAGATGGGCTACAGCCTAACTCTTGACGAAAGGTGCGTACCACTAAAGGGTACGAGAGCGGAGGGGTCTGGTAGTGAGCCTCCGAAAATTTCCTGAGATATTCCACTGGTAAGGCTTGCTTATCCAGGCTAAGCATTTGCGCCACTTTCAACACACTGCCTTTTAGCTCTGAAAGCGATTCAAAAATGTCTTCGGCATTACTTTGATGTAAATCGGTCTCATCGCTGTCGCCGGTGAGCACCTTTTTGGTATAATGCTTTACATAATTCCCTCCTACCTTAGCTCCCGTTGCCAAAAACCGGGTAGCCCGTCTTACTTTGCCCGTAGGAATTTTTATTTGTTCCTTCATATTTCAGATTATTTAGACCACCAAGTCTGGTACAGAAATTTACCCATCCCTGCCAGTGAATCCAGAGCATTTTGCCCAAGTAAATCGAAACTCAGATTTACCGCCTTCTCGATGGCGGCATCAGTATGGGTATTATCCTGACTGCGGTCTCTTTTCCAGTACATGATTACGAAATGACACTGCAACCACAAAACATGTTTGTAGTATTCAGTAAAGGGAACACGATCCAGTATAGATTGCTCCTGAATAGCCTCCCCTACCAGCTGCTCTATAAAATTCAGATATGATTGCCTGAACCGCCGTAGACAACCACCGGAAAAAGCCGGCAATAACCCTTTATCCAACATTAAAATACTGGCATGCCTATACCGATCCAATACTTCCAGCAAGGTAAAATAGAAACTGAGCAATTTTTCTCTGGCAGTAAACTGTGCATAATGTTCGTCGTTTAACAGGGCATCCTCAGTTTGTTTAAAAAATCCTATCCAGATCTCTTGTTCCAAATCATCAATATCTTGGTACTGTTGGTAAAAATCTTGGTCGTTCTTGCCAATAGCGTCGGTGAATTGATATACCCACAGGGGAGCCTGATCATCTTCTTTAAGATAATCCAGGTACCCGTTTATCCACTGCTCTTTAGCCTTTGCTTTCGATGACGGCATATTCAGATGTTTCGATCATCATATTAAACTGATTCTAGCTACAAAAGATTTGTCTTTTGGCAAAAATTTATGGCCCGCCGAAAGGGAAAAATGACGTACCTTTATAAAAACGTGTAAAAATACTGAGCCCTTGCATTTGAAACACAGTAAAGAAGAGATAGCTAACTACCTAACCCACGGTTTTGGGCTATGGCTGTCTATAGTAGGGTTTGTGGTTTTGCTTCGTTTGGTTTTGCGCGAACCGGATTTCTGGAGACAAACCTCATTTATAGTTTACGGGATTTCCGTGATGATACTATTTGCGGCCTCAACCTTTTACCATGCTTCTTTAAAACCCTCCACCAAGAAAGTTCTTCGCATAATAGATCATATCGCCGTCTACATCCTGATAGCGGGCACTTACACACCTTTTCTACTACTACCTCTGCGTGGCAACTGGGGCTGGACTTTATTGATCATCGTATGGGGATTAGCTATAGCAGGTGCTTGCTTCAAATTATGGTTTACAGGAAAATTCAGAAAACTATCCACCGCGGTTTACCTGGGAATGGGCTGGTTGATCATTGTGGCTGTGAAGCCTATGATTGAATTTGTCCCCAATGGGAGTTTGGGATGGCTGGTGGCCGGTGGGTTATTTTATAGTTTTGGAGTGATCTTCTACAATTGGAATAAACTTCGATATAATCATGCCCTTTGGCATTTATTTGTCTTGGCGGGAAGCTGTTGTCATTTTCTTTCTATTACCCTGTATCTATAGGCGTTTTCATAATTTTTCGTGTTTTTCCTGCCGGATAAACTTATATTTAATATTCTATGAAGACGAGGAAATTCAGTATCATCTTACTCTTGCTGCTTCCAGGGTCTATTAGCGCACAAACCCAAGAACTTCGTATAGATCCTACCCGAGTCTATGAAAACAGTAATGGAATCCTTTTTGAGCTCAAACCTCGTCCATCCAACCCCAGTGCACAATACTATTATATTGAAAAGGAATACCGCCCCGGTGATATTTACTTGAAAAACGGAAATGCCATCAGGAACTTGCCCATGAGGTACGATATCATGCGTAATCGCATGGAAATCGTTTTTGAGCAGGAGATAAAAGTTCTGTATGCCAGCCGCATCGACAGTTTTCAATGGTTCAATACTACCAACGTGGGAATATCAAAATTCACCAGGTGCAAAAATTACCCAGTGGATCCAGATATGAAAGGGTTTCTGCAGATCCTAGCAGATGGACCACTAATCCTGGCCTCTTATACCTATCTGAAAGTTTATCCTGCCACCAGTAGTGTGGCTTTGTCGGGGAGCCATCGGGAGCATAACATTTTCAAGAAGGAGGATTTTTTTATAATCAAAGGCCAGGAAATACTGGGGTTTCCAAAAAAGCGAAAACAAGCTATGCTTATGATGGCCGATCACAAAGACCAAATAAAGCGCTTCATTCGGTCACAGGGGTTGGTATTTTCCCGAAAACAAGATCTTATTAGGATCTTTACGCATTACAATTCCTTGAAATCCGCGAGTTAATGAGTGATGACAAAATGATCAATGGGTTCCCGCATATACCCTATGCCCGCGAATCCTATTCCCCAGAAGAAATGTTTCAGCGTGCGCAACAATACTATCAATGGCTGGATCAAAGGCGTACCGTACGGGACATTAGCAATAAACCCGTTTCCAGGGAGGTCATAGAACAGATGGTGTCTGCAGCCTCCAGCGCCCCTTCCGGAGCTCACAAGCAACCCTGGACCTTTTGCCTGGTCTCGGAATCCTCCATGAAGAAGAAGATCCGAGAGGCTGCAGAAGAAGAGGAGTACCAAAGCTATCATGGCCGTATGAGTGACCGTTGGCTACAGGATCTGCAGGCTATCGGTACCGATTGGCATAAGCCCTTCTTAGAAGAAGCCCCGTGGTTGATCATAGTCTTTAAAAAAGTCTACGAGCTGGAAAATGGGGAGAAACACAATAATTACTACGTGAATGAATCCGTGGGATTGGCCTGCGGGTTTTTGTTGACCGCCATTCATCACGCAGGGTTGGTGGCGCTAACCCATACACCCAGCCCTATGAACTTCCTCAGTAAGATCCTGGATCGGCCAGCCAATGAACGTCCTTTTCTTTTGATCCCCGTGGGATACCCCAAGGATGAAGCCTTAGTGCCGGATCTACAAAGAAAAAGCCTTTCGGAAGTGGCGGTATTCTTTGAGTAATTATTCCCGGAGCAGGAAAATGCCCGCCATTCTGTTTGACGATTGAATTGGTCGGAAGCTTGAATTCTGCCATCGGTGATCTCGTTGTCGTTCTCAGTCTTGGGTATGGCGGTAATTAGTAGACACG
>CAJIBY010000015.1_pt1 | contig 10705 bp, 4 predicted proteins | sample 9199461 | NCBI WGS metagenome assembly CAJIBY01 (sample SAMEA7708316, study PRJEB35096) | sediment metagenome | biome: marine neritic benthic zone biome [ENVO:01000025]; feature: sediment [ENVO:00002007]; material: shallow marine sediment [ENVO:03000034] sea grass bed [ENVO_01000059] ... | reverse complement strand
CGAAGTGGAACCCGGTTTCTTCATCGGTGCCATGTATGTGAGTTATGCTATGTCGTTGGTGGTATTTATGGTGGTGGGATTTTTAGTATACCTGGTATTTGACAACCCTGATTTCTATTATTATATCATAGCCATGCCTATAATGGTATCAATTTTGTTGCCGTTTATGTACCGTTACTCCAGAGTGCTATTTCTTTACGGTTTTGGAGGAGTGAAATATGAAGATGAGCAAAAGAATTCACGATTAAGACTTTAGTTTGGCCCAATTAAGATCCATAAAACACTATTTCCTGATTGTCGGTCTGCTGTCGTTATTCGTAGGCTGGGCCTTGCTGAAGATCTTCACCGACGAAAGTAAAAAGCAGCAGCAATACTATGATCATATTGTTGAGCATGTACATGAACAAGTGGAGGAGATGGATGGTCAGCTGGAGCTGGTAATTCAAAGTATCCAGGGAAAAGAAGGGTTTTCACAGTTTTTGCTGGACGATATTGAGTATCCCTATTTCTTGTTTCGAGGTGATTCCCTGTATTTCTGGTCGAACTTTCACTACGTTCCGCAATACTTTAGCTTAATTCCCGATGGCAGGCATCATTTTATATCGGATCGGGGGGTAGAGTCCATAGCGAAAGGTGAAATCCTTGAGGACGGGCATACCATCTTTATGATTTTACCCGTCCACAAATCCCGAAACATCCAGAATAACTACATACAGGCTGAATTTAATGCCGAAATATTTCCGCCAGGGCACACAGCTGTTCAAATAAATGTTACGGGGCGGAGCTATCCGGTCAACTCACCACAGGGAGATTATTTATTTTCTTTGGACTTGGGAGACCAAGCTCATATACATAGTATCCCGGTATACTACGGCTCGTTTGCACTGAATATCATTGCGCTAATTAGCTTATTCTGTTACATATTTTATTTGACCGTACGACTGGTCAAGCAAGACCAGTTTGTGCGGGCATTTTTAGTGTTTGTAGGTGGATTGTTACTGGTAAGAGGAGGAATGCTCTATTTCGATTTCCCGGGTACTACTTTACACATCAGCGTTTTTGATCCCCAGTTGTACGCCTCCAGCGACCTCAACCATAGCTTAGGAGACCTCTTTCTGAATGAGTTGGTACTTCTTGCTATTGTGGCTTACGTATTTAAGTACTACCGCCATATGAGGCCAAAATCCCATCATGAAGGAAGCAAGGGAAACCTTAATGGCATTATATTGGTGACATGGCTATTGTTAAGCCTGCTCTTCCTTTATTTTCAGTATCACACAATAGCCTTGTTCTATCAATCCCAATGGTCCCTGGATATTGCGTCCATATTGGATTTTTCATTCACCAAGTTCCTTAGCCTGGTAGTTATTGTGGTCAATGCCATTATCTATTTTATGGTGACTCACTTGGCCTTTACCGAGGCTCGGCAGTTGCTGGGTAGGGACCTCAAGGCACTTTCTGTTCATTACTTAATTGCGGTGCTGGCCTTTTTGATAATCGCGGTTTGGTGGGGATGGAATTGGCCTGTTGTTATTCTGCTCAACAGTATATATCTGGGGTTGCTGTACCTCTTAAACATTTCACAGCACCTGGGACAATTCCGCTATACTTCCTTCCTCTACTTATTTGTGGGGTGTTTACAATGTGCTATTATCGTTTCGTATGCAGTTAACAACTATGAAAAGATCGAAGATGCCAATGGTAAATTGCAATTGGCCGATCAGTTGTTGAATGAAAGAGATGTGGTATCTGAGTTTCTGTTGGCGGAGGCCATGGGGAAGATACAGCACGACCCTTACATAGTAAATCAGATGCTGTTTAGTCCCTTTTCTTCCAGCGAGGCAGTATTGCAAAAGATCAATCGTATTTACATCAACCAGCACTTGGATCGATACGACATTGCCATCAACCTTTTCGACTCACGGGGCGATCCGGACCCCCAAAACGATTCCTTTTTCCGGTTTCAGGATTTTGAATCCCAATATGCCCAGGACACTTATGAGACCGACACTCAGAATTTGTATTTTATCAATGAGATCACCGCCGATCTACTGAACAGATATTTAGGTTTTGTCGAAATCAAACAAGGCGAGGTTTTGGTGGGATACGTGATTATAGACCTAAAACTTAAAAGGGTTATACCCAATACCGTGTACCCAGAGTTATTGGTGTATAATGTTCAGCGCGAAAGTAGCTACAGTGGCTACAGCTATGCCATATATTTGGGCGATACCCTGATCAACAATTCGGGAAATTTCAATTATGCAAAGGAATTTAAGGCAGATTCCTGGACCGATCCCTCATTATACACCAAAGGAGTGGATGCCGCTGGATACAGTCATCTGGGAGTGAAAGGCCCGGCAGGGCGTACCGCGGTGATCAGCTCGGCTATTTATCCGGTACGCAACGTGTTGGCTAATTTTTCATTGCTGTTTATCACCTTTATTTTCTCTCTTATCCTGTTCATCTTGGGTTATATATTCCTTTGGCGCAAGCGCCCGGTAAAACTTAATTATGCCACCCGCATCCAGCTTTACCTGAATCTGGCTTTCTTCCTGCCGCTGCTGATCGTGAGTGTGACCACCCTGAGTCTCATAAGTTCTTCCTCTAAAAAGGAAGTGATAAAGCAATATTTTGAGAAAGCAGATGGTATCAGGAACAACATTGTCAACCCACTGGACAGCTATTTACAAGGGAGATTAGGGGATGAGCTTATGGCCCAGGACATCACCCGGATTGCACAATATTCCGAGTCGGACATTAACTTATTTGATATCGGCGGAAGGTTGATCAGCACCAGTCAGCCTAAGATTTACGACTACAATATTCTATCGGAGTTCATTAACCCCCAGGCCTTGGGTGAGATCGTCGAAGAGCAAAACAATAGTGTTTTGTTAAACGAATCAGTGGGTACATTGGGATATAAGTCGGCCTACGTGGGTATTCGTTCTTTCGGTACCGGTGATTTAATGGGTATACTAAGTATACCGTTTTTTTTTTTTTTATATGAGTTGGACAAGGAAATAGTGGTGATCCTGACCAACATACTGAATGTCTTCACTTTCATTTTCATTGTAATTCTCATTGCATCTTATTTTGCCTCCAGGGTATTAACTGTGCCTTTAAATCTCATTACTCAGAAGATCAAGAAAACCACCCTGACAGGTTATAATGAGCCCCTGGAATGGAATTCCGATGATGAGATTGGCTTAATGGTAGGAGAGTACAACCGCATGCTGCAAAACCTTGAAGCCAGTAAAACAGCCTTGGCTCGCAGTGAAAAAGAGTCGGCCTGGCGGGAAATGGCCCAACAGGTAGCACATGAGATCAAAAATCCGCTGACACCCATGAAGCTGACCTTACAGCATTTGAAGAGAACCTTATCGGCCGGAAATGACCAGGATAAGAAACTTGCCGAAAAGCCTATCAATACCTTATTGCATCAAATAGAAACCCTGAGTGAAATCGCTACTTCGTTCTCCAGTTTTGCCAAAATGCCGGTTCCGGAGAACCAACGGATGGAGATCTCTTCTATACTGAGAAAATCAGTGCAGTTGCATAACAGCAGCAATGAATATGAGATCCAATCCCATATTGAAGGGGGTAATCACTTTGTAATGGGCGACCCTCAGCTAATGGGCAGGATATTTTCAAATTTGATCATCAATGGCATCCAGTCGGTCCCTAAAGATAGAACCCCGGAAATCGGTATTCGCTTGGCCTCCGGAGACAACAAAGCCTTAATTGAAATCAAAGATAATGGCGAGGGAATCCCAGATAGTATAAGAGATAAGATATTTATTCCTAACTTCAGTACTAAAGATACCGGTTCCGGTATTGGGCTATCAATTGCGAAACGGGGCATTGAGCACGCAGGGGGTAAGATCTGGTTTGATTCCACCTGCGATGTTGGAACCACAATTTTTATTGAATTGCCATTAGTTGATTAATGTATTTCAAGTTTGCGGTAGTTGCGTTGGCAGTATTCCTGTGCCCTATTTTATCGGCGGCTCAAACGGCGGATAGTAGATGTAAATGGGTGCGGGAATTCGATCGCCCTGTCCCTTTGGATTCACTGTCTGTAAATGCCCAGTCGATTAACTTTCCGGGGATGGACTCCGTAAAATATGATTATGATTACAGCCGGGGCACTATTACGCTTTACCCCTCAACTGCTTTAGATTCACTGCAGATCTGTTATCAGGTCTTTCCGTTTGCATTTCATCAGAGCTATCAAAACCGGTCATTGGCGCAGTATGACTCTAATGCGCTGTTTAAAGCCACACCCCACTCCAAAGCGCTGATTTGGGACCATCGCGAGGAATTATTCCGTAGCGATCAATTATATAAAAGCGGCAGTATCAGCAGGGGGGTTACTTTTGGCAATAACCAGGACGTTTTCGTGAACTCCAACCTCAACTTACAGTTAGAGGGAAAGTTAACGGACGACATCAGTATATTAGCTACTATTACCGATCAGAATATTCCTTTTCAACCCGAAGGTAATACCCAGCAAATCCAGGATTTCGACAAGGTATTTATTCAGTTGTTCAATGAGCATATATCCTTAAGCGTTGGGGATGTGGTATTGCGTCATCAGGGTGCGCCCAAATCTGAATCCTATTTTTTGCAATACTATAAAAATGTTCAAGGGGGCTTGGTGGAGACCAATTACCATATGCTCAAGGGCCAAGCCAAAACATCCGTGGGTATCTCGGTGGCGAAAGGTAAGTTTGCATCCATCCAGGTAGAGGCCTTGGAAGGCGTACAAGGTCCATATCGACTAAGAGGACCCAACAATGAACGATTTATTACCATCCTGGCTAATTCAGAGAAAGTGTTCTTGGATGGAAAACTCTTGAAGAGAGGCTTCAATAACCATTACACCATCGATTATAACCTGGGAGAGATCACCTTTACCACTGGAGTATTGATCACCAAGTTTTCCCGTATACGAGTCGACTTTGAGTTTTCCGATCAGAATTACAGCAAGAACATCATTACCGGACGGCATCAACAAAAGTGGGGACGCACCACCTTATTTATGAACACCTATCAAGAAAAGGACAACCGCAACCGGCCCCTGGCTTTCAGTTTGGGAAATGAGGATCTACTAGCATTGTCGGAGATAGGGGATGATTTGAATAGGGCCGTTATCAGTGGGATAGACAGTGTGGGCTTTGATGAGAACCTGGTGCAGTATAAGCTGGTGGACACACTAAATGCTACTGGGGAAACCGTTCAGATCCTCGCTTATTCCACCAACCCCGATAGTGCCTCTTATCGAGCTTCGTTTACAGAAGTCGGTCCAAATCAGGGGCAGTACCAAGCAATAAGCTCTACTATTAACGGACGGGTTTTTAAATGGGTAGGGGTGGACAGTTTGGGAAACCCAATGGGTAATTTCGAACCGGTCATTAAAATTGCCACCCCGCAGGAAAAACGAATGTTCGTGGCGGGGGTGACTCATGATCTTAACCAAACCGATTACCTCTACACTGAGGCGGCATTTTCTGGTTTGGATCTGAACCTGTATTCCACCGTTGACGACCAGGACAATCAGGGTCAGGCATTCCGGGTAGGTTTTGTAAGCCAAGACCGGCCCCTGTTCAAAGATCTAAAGCTAAACACCCGGGTCGATTATGAATTTACTTCCCAAAATTTTTCGGCGATCGACCGGTTTCGATATATCGAGTTCGACCGAGATTGGAGTGCGTCCACCAATGACCTGGCTAAGAATGACCGCGATCATATTTTCAGTATTCAGTTGGGACTGGCACAAAATGCTCATAATCAGTTAAAGTACCGGTTGGTACGCCGAAACCGAGGTGATGTGGTAGATGGTTACCAACACCACCTTGACTTCAACAAGCAATGGGGGCCCTTGGAGTTAACCTCATCCTGGTTTCAGATGAACAACACTCAATCCGCTAGCAAATCTACTTGGAAGCGCTTTTCTCTGGACACCCGCATTCGAAACAAAATATTAATACCTGGATATCAGTTCCAAATTGATCGAAATGAGATAGCGGCATTGGACAGCGATTCGGTGATGGCCTCCGCCATGAACTTTCAATCCCATCTATTCTACTTGCAATCACCGGATACCGCCAGGGTCCAGTTCCGATTGGATTATGATCTCAGGGAGGATCGGTTGCCCCTGGCGGGGGCCTTGGTTGATAACAATCGTTCCCAAACTGCCCGTCTGCATCTGTCCACAGATATTTCCGACAATCAGCAGGTAAAACTGCAGTTCACTTATCGTAATTTAGAGGATCTGAGGAGCTCGGACGCTTCCGCAAATGAGGAGACCATCAATACGCGCTTGGACTGGCAGGGTAGCTTTCTGAACCGTCATATCGTAAGTGAATTAAATTATCAGGTGGGTAACAGCCGGGAATTACGTCGGGAGTTTATTTTTCTTAGCGTTCCCACAGGTGAAGGTACCCATACCTGGCGTGATGAAAACCAAGATGGCATACAGGATTTGAACGAATTCTACTTGGCGATTAACGCTGATGAAAGGAATTATGCGAAGATCTTTACACCTACTGATGACTATATTCTGGCCTTCGCCAATACTTTCAACTATCGATTACTGGTAGATATGCCCAGAAACTGGAAGACCTCGGAAGGGATTAAAAAAATGTTGAGCCGTCTTTCCATAACCACCACCTGGAATATTCAGAACAAACTGACCGACAGCGATCTGGGAAACCGGTTTTCTCCCTTCACTCGTGATATTGACAATAAAGATTTGATCGCCTTTAAGGAGATCTTCAGAACCACCGGATTTTATAACCGCAATCATGCTAAATACGGATTCGATTTTGGAATATTACTGTCGGCCAACAAGCAACTGCTCACCGAGGGTTTTGAAGCCAGGGACTTAGAAGAGAAACACTTTAATTTCAGGTACAGTCTGTCCGGTCCCTTGATACTACAGGTATTTACCAATCGCAAGATCCGCCAGTCCAGGTCCGATTTTCTGGACTCTCGCAATTTTAATATCCGTGAACAGGCCTGGATTCCTCAGCTCTCATGGCAGCCACATACCAAACTTAGGGTCACCGCCAAATACGGGCATATCCAAAGAGAAAATACTTTTCTGGAGGGCGATGGTGAGCGGTCCCGTATCAATGAATACTCCCTGGAGCTGAGACAGACGAAGGTTCAGAGAAGTACCCTGCAAGCACAGCTGACCTTTACGGATATCCAATTTCAGGGGGAGGAAAATACTGCGGTAGGCTATGAACTCCTACAGGCTTTGCGACCAGGGAAGAACCTGGTTTGGATGGCTAACTGGCAATTGAAAATCGCTTCGGGAATCCAACTACAGTTAAATTATAATGGACGAAAGTCCGCCGACAGTGAGGTGGTACATACCGGAAGAATGCAAATCAGCGCCTTGTTTTAGGTATTTTTTCTTATCAAAATGATATTTTTTCTATCAAAATGATAATTCTTATCAGACCCTGAAAAAATATATTCGCATTTTATATTTGTAAATAACGGATAATCAGCCTTTTATATTAATTCCTTATTAATCACGGTTATTTTGGCACACTTAGTGATAATAATATGAGTGAAGCTGAAAACGTTAGTTGGAAGTTTTAGTGATGTTCATTTTTTAATATGACATTTTTGGAAGCAAGGCTACTAAACAAGAAACATCATTATTTTTTAAACTCCATTTTTAACCTTTAACGAGGTTCATTTTTTTAACTAGGTTTTTCATATTTAATTTAGGTTTTGGTATCCCGACTCGGAAGGTCGGGATGCTTTTTTTTTGCCCCTATTAGTTGCATCTTTGCCCCGGCTTATGACATTCAGCAAAGGGGTGAGGGACATGATGCTGGCGATCTTTTTTTTCGCCTTGATGAATGTTTGTGTAAAATTCATTCCTCATATACCGGCAGTGGAGGTAGTGTTGTTCAGGTCGGTGGTAAGCCTGTTGATTTCCAGCTTTATTCTATACCGCCAGGGTGTTCACTTCTTAGGTCATAACAGGACCATCTTATTTCTAAGAGGACTCACCGGGACTATCGCCTTAATCTTGTATTTTATCACTTTACAGCGTATCCCGTTGGCGGGTGCCGTTACTATCCATTATCTAGCTCCGGTTTTTACCAGTGTGCTGGGTATATTTTTGGTAAAAGAGAAAGTCTTTCCCTGGCAATTTGCTTTCTTCTTCCTCTCTTTTTTAGGGATACTGGTGATCCAGGGGGTGGATCACCGCATCTCGCTTTTGTACGCAGGCTTAGGAGTTGCTGGTGCTATATTTACGGGCCTGGCTTATAATATGATCCGTAAACTAAAAACTTCCGAACATCCTCTGGTAGTAATATTTTATTTTCCACTGGTATCTATACCCATTACTGGATTGTTATCGGTATTCTATTGGGTTACTCCTCGAGGTTGGGACTGGCTATACTTGGTTTTGGTAGGAATCTTGACTCAATTGGGCCAGTTCTATATGACTAAATCCTATCAATCCGAGGAGCTGTCGAAGGTATCGGTTATAAGCTATCTGGGCATTATTTTCGCTTTGAGTTTTGGATTTATATTTTTTAAGGAACACTACGGGGTAGCCGCTTACTTGGGCATGGGATTGGTATTGATGGGGGTGATTCTTAATCTCGGCTACAAAGCCCATAAAGATCAACAGAGCCAGCAGCTCTAATTTTAATTGTAGTGTAAATTCTCGTATTTTTGTGCTGTCAAAAACTTCAATTAAGATCATGGCTGGACATAGTAAATGGGCAAATATAAAACGAAGGAAGGGCGCCCAGGACGCTAAGCGAGGTAAAATTTTCACTAAGCTGATTAAGGAGATCGCCGTGGCTGCAAAAACAGGCGGCCCCGATCCGGAGGGTAATCCCCGATTGAGATTGGCCATACAGAATGCCAAGGGTGTTAATATGCCCAAGGACAATATTGACAGAGCCATCAGCAAAGGGTCTGGGGAGGATTCAGAGAATTATACAGAAACTACCTATGAGGGTTATGCACCTCATGGCGTGGCAGTATTTGTGGAAACCACTACTGATAATCTAAATCGTACCGTTTCGTCGGTACGGTCGACCTTTTCTAAATACGGAGGCAACCTGGGCACTAATGGGTCCCTGGAGTTTATTTTCGACCGAAAGGGTGTGTTTACAGTTAACACTCCGGGGGGTATGGATATAGATGACCTAACACTAGAGTTGATAGATGCAGGAGCGGAGGAGGTAGAAACAGCCGACGGTTATATGCACATTAGTTGTGCTATGGAAGATTTTGGCAGCATGCAGCGCAAACTGGAATCCTTGCAAATCGAAGCAGAGAATGCAGAACTACAGAGAATACCGAATACTTTAGTGGAGCTGGATGATGAGACACTGGGTAAGGTGATGAAACTAATCGATACTCTGGAAGACGATGACGATGTGCAAAAAGTCTATCACAACATTGACATAAAAGAAGAGCAGCTGGAACTGCTATAAATTCCCGGTATTCAACCCCAATGAGAAGGTCTTTATGACCTTTTTTTATTATCATAGGGTGTGAAAATTACCAAGGACCTCTATGGTGGCTCTTTAGCTCTACTAACGGATCTGTATCAATTCACCATGGCTTATGCCTTTTGGAAAGAAGGTAGAGGTGAAGAAGAAAGCGTATTCAATCTTTTCTTTCGTAAAAATCCCTTTAAGGGTGGTTTTACCATTACCTGCGGACTCAGTTATGTGATCGAATTTTTACAGCAATACCAATTCGTGGAGGAGGACCTGGCCTACCTCAGGCAGTTAAAGGGGCACGATCAAACACCGCTTTTTGAGGAAGAATTTCTTTCATATCTACAAAATTTGAAGTTTCAATGTCAAGTGGATGCCATCCCTGAAGGGACGGTGGTTTTTCCGCATGAACCACTGATCCGCATTCAAGGCCCCATTATTCAATGTCAGCTATTGGAGTCACCGTTACTTAACCTGATCAACTACCAATCGTTGGTAGCCACCAAGGCAGCCAGGGTCTTTGAGGCCGCCAAGGGGGAGAAGATCATGGAGTTTGGCTTGCGACGTGCACAGGGAATTGACGGTGCGCTCAGTGCCAGCCGTGCAGCCTATATTGGCGGGTGTAGTTCTACTTCCAATGTATTGGCCGGTAAATTGTTCAACATCCCAGTAGCCGGTACGCATGCTCATAGTTGGGTGATGTCCTTTGATAATGAATTGGAGGCCTTCCGCAGATACGCTCACGCCATGCCCAATAATTGCGTATTTTTAGTGGATACCTATGACACTTTACAGGGAGTCCGCCATGCTATTGAAGTAGGTAAGGCCCTGAGGGAGCAGGGTAAAGAATTGCTCGGTATACGCATTGACTCCGGTGATCTAGCCTATTTTAGCAATAGAGCCCGTCAAATGCTGGATCAAGCGGGTTTTCAAGATGCTAAAATAGTGGCCAGCAATGATCTGGATGAGAATATTATAACCAGTCTCAATGATCAGGCTGCGGATATCGATACATGGGGTGTGGGCACCAAATTGGTTACCGCTTTTGACCAGCCAGCGCTGGGAGGAGTTTACAAGCTGAGTGCCGTCCGTAAAGATGAAGACTGGAACTATAAACTTAAACTGTCGGAGCAAGCGATTAAAGTGAATAACCCCGGGATTCAACAAGTACGTCGTTTTACCAGCAACGGCAAGATGGTAGCGGATATGAT
>CAJIBY010000455.1_pt1 | contig 10720 bp, 9 predicted proteins | sample 9199461 | NCBI WGS metagenome assembly CAJIBY01 (sample SAMEA7708316, study PRJEB35096) | sediment metagenome | biome: marine neritic benthic zone biome [ENVO:01000025]; feature: sediment [ENVO:00002007]; material: shallow marine sediment [ENVO:03000034] sea grass bed [ENVO_01000059] ... | reverse complement strand
TTTGAATCGATATCAGGACGATTTCCAGCAATACGTGGCTTCGAAATTTCGCATAAAGCAAAATATGACAGGTGAGGATTGCTTTATATACTTTGCCGATGATGAGGTAATCTCTACCGAGTTGCGTCGCCAGCAGCTAGAGGCTGCTAAGTTTGCGGTTTCACTGGTGCGCCACCAGGATCCCGGTGCATTTGCAGAAGCAAACAGCCTGCACTTTAATCTGGAATTACCACCCAACGGACCATTCGAGATCGCCCTCAGCGAGATACCGTTGCAAGGGCCTCATAATATGGTCAATGCCATGGCAGCCAGCCTGGCGGCCCTTCTTTGTGAAGTCCCCTTAGACAAGTTGATCCAGGGCCTGAACAGTTTCAAGAATATAGCACATCGCCTAGAATATGTGGGTGAGTTGCAAGGAGCGGTCTATATCAATGATTCCAAAGCTACCAATGTTGATGCTGTGTTTTATGCGCTGCAAAGTTTTGACAAACCCATAGTGTGGATTGCCGGAGGCATAGATAAAGGGAATGATTACACCCTCATTGAAGATCTGGTGTCCGCAAAAGTCAAGGCACTTATTTGTATGGGTGTGGATAATACTCCTTTGCGTGAAGCTTTTGAAGAGATCATACCTCAAATTAAAGAGGTAGAATCCATGGAATCTGCTATTGAGGCCGCCATGCAGGTAGCAGGTTACGGCGATGTGGTGTTGTTGTCACCCGCCTGTGCAAGTTTCGATCTGTTCAAAAATTACCAGGAAAGGGGCGAAAAATTCAAAGAGGCGGTAGAGAATAAAAAAAAAGTTAGATCAAAAAAAGTGTTAGTGTGATGATTAAGGCTTGGACTCAAAAACATATAAATGGCGATCCGGTGATCTGGGCGGTGGTAGTATTGCTTTCTTGCTTAAGCATTTTGGTGGTTTACAGTGCTACCGGTACCCTGGCATACAAAATGATGGACGGGAATACGGAACATTACCTATTCAAGCATTCCGGGTTGGTATTGTTGAGCCTAGGCGCCATGTGGGTAGCCCATAAGATCGATTACCGGTACTACTCCAGATTAAGCCAGTTTGCTCTCTGGCTGTCAGTACCATTGTTGATCATAACCTGGAAGTATGGAGTAAACATCAACGACGCCTCCCGTTGGATCACCATACCCCTAATAAATCAGCCATTCCAGCCTTCGGATCTTGCAAAACTGGCTCTTATCGCCAATCTGGCCAGCATGTTGTCCAAACGCCAACAAAACATTGCTGATTTCAAAGAATCTTTCATCCCTATGCTTTTGTGGTGCGGGGTGATTTGCGGATTAATAGCCATGACTGACTTTTCATCGGGATTGCTGTTATTCCTGACCTGTCTGCTGATCATGTTTATCGGACGGGTCCCTATAAAATATTTATTGATGTTATTGATAGTGGGTGCCCTGGCAGGAAGCCTAGCTGTACAATTTGGCCAACGAGGAGAAACGGTTGTATCTAGAGTAGAGCGTTTTTTCAGTAATGAGGAGATACCATTCCAAGCCAAACAATCCTACATAGCCATTGCGACGGGTGGTATTACCGGAAAAGGACCAGGCAAAAGTGTCCGGCGAAACTTCCTGCCACATCCCTATTCAGATTTCATCTATGCTATTATCATTGAAGAGTATGGGTTTCTGGGAGCCATCGGGGTGATCATGCTGTACTTGACGCTATTGTACCGGGGTATGCGCACTGTTGCCAAAAGCGATCGGGCCTTCGGGGGTTTACTTTCCGCAGGACTGGCTTTTGCGCTGGTGGCGCAGGCACTGGTCAATATGGGTGTTGCGGTTGGCCTGGGCCCCATAACGGGTTTGCCCTTGCCCTTGGTAAGCATGGGGGGGACCTCCTTGCTATTCAATGGCATTGCCCTGGGCATCATTCTGAGCGTCAGTAAAGAGGAACAGAACCAACAAATGGATCGCAAACTAAAAGTAAGTGGCAGCCTGTCGAACGCAGCTTAGAAAAAGAACTTGGAATCTACGCAACCATATCGCATCATAATTTCCGGTGGAGGCACTGGCGGCCATATTTATCCGGCCATTGCCATTGCCAACACCCTCAAGCAAATGAACCAGGATATTGAAATCCTGTTTGTGGGAGCACGCGGCAAGATGGAAATGCAAAAAGTACCGGAGGCAGGGTATAAGATCGAAGGGCTTTCCATAACCGGATTGCAGCGCAGGTTATCCTTGGGCAATTTATTGTTTCCCTTCAAATTATTAGCCTCTATCCTGAAGGCCGGAGGGATCCTAAAAAGATTCAAGCCCCATGTGGTGGTAGGATTCGGAGGCTATGCCAGCGGCCCCATACTATATGCCGCTACCCGTCGTCGTATCCCCACTTTGATACAGGAACAAAATGGTTATGCGGGGCTGGCCAATAAATGGCTGGCGCCCAAAGTAAGAACCATTTGTGTGGCGTATGAAAATATGGAGCGCTTTTTTCCCAAAGATAAACTAGTGCTCACCGGAAATCCCGTGCGCGCACAGTTAATGGAGGTCCATAGTCTTCGTCAACAAGCTCTGGATTTCTTTAAACTGGATGCGCACAAAGCCACAGTTCTGGTATTTGGCGGTAGCCTGGGAGCTAGGACTATTAATCAAAGTCTCTTAGGAAAATTGCAGCAGTTCCACGAGCAGCAGGTACAGGTGATCTGGCAGACCGGTAAACTTTATTATCAGGAGATCAAGAATAAACTGACCGACACCGACCAGTCCGATTTGCGGGTACTGGAATTTATCAAAGAAATGGATTTGGCCTACGCTGCAGCTGATGTGGTGATATCCAGAGCCGGAGCATTGTCCATTGCTGAGTTGTGCCTCACCGGAAAGCCGGTGATCCTGGTGCCTTCACCTAACGTGGCTGAGGACCATCAGACTAAGAATGCTCAGGCTTTAGTGGACGCTCAGGCTGCTTTGCTGATTAAGGATCACGAAGCGCCTCACAAGTTGGTCACTGAGGCTATATCCTTGGTGCAGGACCGCGAAAAACAGAAAATTCTGAGCAAGAATATAAGTAAGATGGCCCGGCCACAGGCGGCCCGGCATATCGCTAATGAAGTATTGAAACTGGCAAGTTGAAATTGCAAGAGGTAAATATGATCTATTTTTTAGGCATAGGAGGAATCGGGATGAGCGCACTAGCACAGTGGTGCAAGCAGCAGGGTTTGGCTATTGCCGGTTACGATCGTGCTCGAACCGCTATCACCGAAGGATTGGAAGCGCAAGGTGTCAATATCAGTTACCAGGACGACAGTGATACCATCCCTGAAGAGTTTATAGCAGAGCACCCGGGAAGATTAGTAGTTTATACTCCCGCCATACCCAGGGAGAACCGCATCCGAATTACCTTGGAGCAGCTGGGTGTGCCCTTCCTGAAACGATCGGAAATGCTGGGTATGGTCACCGAACCCTATTTTACAGTAGCTGTGGCAGGTACGCACGGCAAAACCACCACTTGTTCCATGATAGGACATATGTTGAAGCAATCCAACCGGGCCAGTACAGCTTTTATCGGGGGTATCACTCAAAACTACGGAAGCAATATTATTCTAGAACCAGAGGCCGTACAAGACCAGGTAATAGTGGTGGAGGCTGATGAGTTCGATCGCTCTTTCCTAACACTAAATCCCGATGTGGCGGTGATTACCGCTATGGATGCAGATCACCTGGATATTTATGGTGATGTAGATCATATGCACCAGAGTTTTAGAGACTTTTTATCGCGAATAAAACCCGGCGGTAAGGTATTCATAAATAATCGAGTCTACCAGCAGTTGAAGGATCACATTCCATCAGGGGTTACCGGGTATTCGTACGGGATAGAATCAGGCTTTTTTAGTGCTACTCAAGTAGCCATCAAGGATAACACATTCATTTTTGACTTTACATCACCGGATATTAACATGGATCAATTGAAATTAGGCATGCCAGGATTCCACAACGTTGAAAATGCCATGTCGGCCATAGCTGTAGGTTGGTCATTGGGTTTGGACGAAAAGGAGATTCGTAAAGCACTAGCCTCATACACTGGTGTCAAGAGACGCTTTGAATTCATTATTAACAAATCCAACCTAGTCTTTATCGATGACTACGCCCATCACCCGGTTGAAATAAAGGCCCTGTTGTATTCAGTGAAAAAGCTGTTCCCGGATCAGCATATAACCGCTGTGTTTCAGCCTCATTTGTTCAGTCGAACCAAAGATTTTGCGGTGGAATTTGGCAGCAGCTTGAGTTTGGCCAGTGAAGTGTATTTGCTGGATATATACCCTGCGCGGGAAAAGCCTATACCCGGAGTGACCTCCAATTTGATAGCCAAGGAGCTCACCGTACCCTATCACTTGGTGACTATGGAAAATGTGGTAGAGGAACTGGGTAAAAAACGGCATCAGGTAGTACTTACTATTGGAGCCGGTGACATTGACCAATTAGTACAACCCATTAAGGAAGCCTTAGAAGATCATGATAAAGACAAATAAATCGATTATCCATACTGGAAAAATTGTAGTGGCCTGCCTCGTTTTGGTGGTACTGATCGGTTTTGTGGAGAAAAAACACCATACGAAATCGAGCTTAGATATGGATATCAGCATCCGTAACCAAAACGGCAACTTGTTTATCTCCAGAGAGGATATCCAAGAATTGGCCTCCGGCAACCAAGAGGTAATAGGTCAGAACATTACCGAAGGGGAGCTTCATGAAATGGAGCAGAGGTTGCTCAACCATCCATATATCGAGCAAGCCCAGGTATACAAAAATCTCAAAGGAAAATTAGTGGTACAGGTAACCCAAAGCACACCCATAGCGCGGTTGTTGAGACCTCAAAAACCTGATGCCTATATCAGCAAAGAGGGTAATATCCTGGCGACATCGGAGAAGTTCAGCGCTCGTGTGCCCCTAGTGTCCGGTTCCTATGCCGACCAATTGATTGAAGAGGGACGGCAAGTTCAAGATGAGGCTCACCAAATACTGACCCTGTTGCAGTTTATAGATGAGGACGATTTTTGGAAGGCTCAGATTGCTCAATTGGATATTGATGAGACGGGAAACATCGTATTATATCCTCAAGTAGGCAAGCAATACATCGAGTTTGGAAATGCCGACGATATGTCCAGCAAATTCCAGCGCTTGGAAGTTTTTTATAAAAAGATCTTGCCCAAAGAGGGGTGGAACAAATATAACCGGGTGAATGTGCAATACCGGGACCAGATTATCTGTGAATGAACTATTTAATTTATCATAAAACCAAACGTATAACTATTAACAATTTAATACCAAAACAATGCAAAAAGACAAAATCGTTGTTGGCTTAGACATTGGAACCACAAAGATTTGTGCCATCGTAGGTCGTAAAAACGAATACGGAAAGCTGGAGGTGCTTGGTATGGGCAAAGCTGTTTCGGATGGAGTAATCCGGGGTATTGTAACCAATATCGATAAAACGGTGCATGCAATTTCCAAGGCTGTCGGTGAGGCTGAAGAACAAGCCGGAATAAATATCCGGGTAGTTAATGTAGGTATAGCTGGCCAACATATTAAAAGCTCTGTTCACCATGGGAGTATTACCCGAAAATCGAATGACGATGAGATCACTATTGAGGATGTAAATCGCCTCACCAATGATATGTATCGCATCGTGATCCCTCCTGGAAGTGAGATCATCCACGTAATGCCCCAGGATTATGTGGTAGATTATGAAGAAGGAATCAAGGATCCGGTAGGGATGTCGGGAGTGAAACTGGAAGCGGATTTTCACGTGATAACTGCTCAAACCAACGCTATTAACAACGTAAATAAATGTGTTCGCCGCGCCGGTCTGGAAATTGAGAACCTTATTCTGGAGCCCCTGGCCTCCAGTCTGGCGGTACTCAGCGATGAAGAAAAAGAAGCCGGTGTATGTCTGGTGGATATCGGCGGCGGCACCACCGATATTGCGCTGTTCCATGACAATATAATCCGCCATACTGCTGTAGTGCCATTTGGAGGCAACATTATTACCAGCGATATAAAGCAGGGATGCTCCGTAATGCAGCATCAGGCAGAACAGCTGAAAGTAAAGTTTGGCAAAGCCATAGCGGAAGAAGCCAATCCCAACGAGATCGTAAGTATTCCGGGGCTTCGCAACCGGCCGCCTAAAGAGATCTCCATTAAGAATCTGGCTCACATCATTGAAGCACGTATGGAGGAGATCATCGAGTTGGTTCACACCGAGATCATCACCTCTGGTTTTGAGAATAAGCTGGCGGGAGGTTTGGTCATTACCGGTGGTGGTTCTTAGCTACAATATGCTGAGCAACTATTTGAGTATATGACGGGAATGGATGCCCGTATCGGCTATCCCAATGAGCATTTGGGTAAGAGCAAAGTAGAAGTGGTGAAGAGTCCTATGTTCGCTACCAGTATCGGGCTGGTATTGTCCGGATTCAGGGCTCTGGATGAACGGGAGAACCGCTATCAGCAGGTAGGAGTAGGACATACTCCGGTTCGTGAAAGCAGTAACGGTGCTGATTTTTTCAGAAGGATCCTGGATAAAACCAAAGATCTGTTAATTGATGATTTTGACGACAAAGACTATTAGAATACTAAAACATTATCGCAAATAAATTTTTTTACCATGTCACTAAACACCTATAAATTCGAGTTTCCCAAACACCACAAATCGATCATTAAAGTGATCGGTGTGGGGGGAGGAGGCAGCAATGCTGTCAACCACATGTTTAATCAAGGCATTAAGGATGTAGAGTTCATTGTATGCAACACAGACTCACAAGCCTTAAACAACAGTCCAATTCCCAACCGTCTGCAAATAGGGGTGCATCTCACCCAAGGGTTAGGTGCTGGGGCCAATCCCGAGGTGGGAAAGAATGCCGCCTTAGAAAACAAGGAAGAGATCCGGGAATTGTTGCAAGAGGACACCAGAATGGTATTCATAACTGCCGGTATGGGTGGTGGTACCGGTACGGGTGCTGCCCCGGTAATTGCCAGAGTGTCTAAAGAGTTGGAGATCCTCACGGTAGGAATTGTGACCGTACCCTTCGGCTTCGAGGGTAAAAAGAAAATGGAGCAGGCGGAATTAGGCATTAAAGAAATGAAAGAGAATTGCGACACTGTACTGGTAATTCTTAATGACAAACTTCGTGAGATCCACGGTAATCTGGCCATAAGCGAAGCTTTTGCTAAGGCCGATAATGTACTTACTACCGCCAGTAAAGGGATCGCGGAGATCATAACCGTGCCCGGATATGTAAATGTGGACTTTGAAGACGTAAAAACCGTCATGAATGACTCCGGAGCGGCTGTGATGGGATCTTCCACTACCGAAGGCGAAAACCGCGCCCGCAGAGCCGCCGAGGAAGCCATGTCTTCTCCTTTACTGAACAACGAGAATATTCACGGGGCTCAAAAGATACTGCTATCCATTATTAGTGGAGAGGAAGCAGAACTCCAAATGGACGAACTTACCGACATTACCGAATACATTCAGGAAATGGCCGGTACGGACGCGGAGGTAATTTTCGGTCATGGCGTAGATTCCGATCTTGGCGAAAGTATACGGGTAACCTTGATCGCCACAGGGTTTGACAATAACAGCGGGACCTTGTCGTTACAGCCTGAGAAAAAGGTATTTGACCTGGAATCGAACAAGCAGATAAAACTATTCGACGGTTCCGTCAAAAATGATGGACAAACAGAATCGCCGGGTCAACCCAAGAAAGGTTATGCCTTCGAAGGATTCTCCAAACCCGTTGAGAATGAGAAGCCCGAGCATAACGAGTTAGAGCAGCCTGAGGAAGACCAAGACCAGAATGTGATTGAGTGGGAGTTTGACATGGAAACAACCTCACAAACTGCAGAGGAAACAGAAAAGCCCATCGAAAGTGCTTTTGTTCCGCAGCAACATTCTGAAGCTGTAGAAAACAAAAGACAGATGTTGCAGAAACAAGCTGAAGACCGGGTCAACCGTCTGAAGGGTGTGAGCAACCCTGTCACTACCGATAATTTCAAAGAAAAGCTGGATGTACCGGCTTACCTGCGCAAAGATGTGCGCCTGCAAGACGTGCCCCATAGCTCAGAGAAGAATATCTCTAAGTACCATCTGAATGATGACAATCAGATCTTGGGAAACAACAAATACTTGCACGATAATGTGGACTAATCCCTTTTGGGAAATTTTTTATAGTTGATAGTTAAGTGGTTTTTTGATGTTTAGTGGGAAAAAGCCTCCAATGGGGGCTTTTTCATTTTTTAAAATTTCAGTAACTGCTCGATTTGCATATCCAAAAGTTCCAAAGAAAAGTCATCAGTGATCTTTCCATCAATTAACGTGGCTTCAATTCGAGGCATACGGACCTTCAAAGCCAAAACATTCATGCCCAGATAGTTGAATATATCCGTTAAGTGACTAAGTGCTAGAGCGCCACCTTGAGTACCGGAGGAAATTCCCACTAATGCGCATTTTTTGTCCTTAAAGGACGCGGGATATTTAAGGCCATCTATAAATGTTTTCAGGACCCCGGGAAAAGAGCCATTATATTCTGGCACGATGAAAACGAATTTCTCACAATCTTCGATTTTACCCATTAATTGGTTGAAAGATTCATTCTTACCGGCATTTTCATATAAGGCGGTAGATGTGAAATCATTGGGTAAATCACTCAAGTCCATGATGCGGCTTTCCGCCTCTGCCTGGTCTAAAAGTGACTGATAAAACTCCGCAACCACCCTGGATTTGGAAGGCTTTCGATTGGTAGTGCAAATAATGGTGATCATAAATAAAAAGTTAGGGTTTCAAAGATAAGGTCAAAAGGGATATTTAAAAATCTTTACCTTCAAATCCTCAATGTATCACAAAAGAGGTGTTGACGCTGATGCTCCAGGCATCCAATCCGTCTTCCCGCTGATAGTTGGCATACCGCAATTCAAATCCTTTGAACTCCGTATATTTGTGCTTGCTCCACTTGAAATGCGCGATCCCCTTAAGGGGAGTGAATTTTACTCCCAGGCCGTAACGGTGGCTGTGCAAGTCCGACAAGTCAAAATCTGAAGTATAGTACCGTTCGCCAAACTGATGTGTTTGGAAGGGGGCAAAATAATTTGCGGCACTTTGAGTATGGTAACGATAAAAGGGAAACACGGTAAAAGTTGGACCGAACTTAAACGGAATTTCCAGATTTGCAGTATGAGCTTTAATACCCCAACTATCTACAAAGAACCTATAGTAGAAGCGCATGATCATAAAATCTCCGGCGAAGTAGTGCAGCCTTAAGGCCAGGGGTAGCTTGAAGCGGTCCTGAGGCAAAGTTTCCAAAAAAGTACCGAGAGAATCAGCCAGGAAAACCCGATGAAAAGGAGTTGAAAGCAAACCGTGCTGGTAGGTAGGTTCCGCAATTATGGCAGCCTGTAATCTTTTGTTGATGGTCCATGAATAATCGATACTTAAGTTATAGGTAAGCCTTTTGTTGGTGGGTACTTGTGCCCTTTCGGTACCCCTTAATTCTTCAGGGTAGATCAACCAGACCCAGGTGTCGAAGTAGAACTTGCCATTAAGACTAAGATGACGGTTTTGACTTGGCCAAAGCTTGGTCCAGCCGTATCCCAGGGAGGTGGACAGATAATCAACGTCCAAGGAGGCACCAAACTGATATTTGCGGGTGGTGCCGGTAGCGGCATTATATTTACTCAAGGTCAGATCGAGGTCACCGCGAAATTCTTCTTTGGAGGCACTGGATACCCGGAAATCTATATTATCATTGGAAGCGCTGGTATAGTAAGTAAGGCCTCCGCTTACCGTAAGAGTCCTGCTGCTGTCCAAAGGGACATTGACCACTAGTATGGACGCCAGATCCTCTAGTTTTTCAGAACCCATACCACCCGTCACCGCGCTGTGGTTGCCGTCTTGCTGGTAATAGCTGAACAGGAAGTTTACATCGATTTCGTCGGTAATTTTAACCCTGGAAGAATCAGGTGCCTGTCCCACTAAATAAGTGATGGATACTAGGGACAGAAAGGATAGAAAGATTAGTTGCAGCCACATCCCCCACCGGATTTTCCCCCTATGGCACCAGCCGCTCCCTCCCTATAGTTAGCAGCATTGATCTCGTTAAATGCCGAGGGGCGTTTTTGTAGCAGCATGTCCTCATCGTTGAGGTAAACGCGTTGATAGGGCTCCACGGTTTGGCAGGCGCCTAAGGCCGCAAGGGCCAACAATATGGTGAGAATACGCAACATGCTTTGGTCAGGTCTAAACGGTAGACGCGTTAAAGTTACTCAGAATGACTTTATTTTATAGTAGTTGGTCAGATGAAAATGAGGATGGTAAACTTGAACTCAACATTGGAGCACTCATTTGAACATCTTCCTGGGACAATCAACATTTCAGTCCGTATAAATATTCAGGTCCAAAAACGCATTCCTGAATTTTCCATGGGGGTCATAGTGACCCGCCAAAGCCTTAAAATCCGTATATCGTTCATATCGAGATTGTAGAATTTGAGGCTTCAGGGTAAAGAGTTTTCCCCAGTGGGGTTTTACGTTGAAGGGCGACAGCTCGTCTTCGATCATGGGCAAAAGTGTACTCACTTCCGGCCAATTGGGCTTCCAGGTAAAATGAATGGCCACGCTGTCTTGTTGATAGCAGGGGCTCATCCAAAAATCGTCTGCAGCTATAGAACGCAATTCACTGATCTGCAATTGCGGG
>CAJIBY010000022.1_pt1 | contig 10758 bp, 6 predicted proteins | sample 9199461 | NCBI WGS metagenome assembly CAJIBY01 (sample SAMEA7708316, study PRJEB35096) | sediment metagenome | biome: marine neritic benthic zone biome [ENVO:01000025]; feature: sediment [ENVO:00002007]; material: shallow marine sediment [ENVO:03000034] sea grass bed [ENVO_01000059] ... | reverse complement strand
TTTTCTGACAGGATATTTTTGTGCTATAGCAGCCAGCGCTTTTATATGATCCGGCGTGGTGCCGCAGCAACCACCAATGATATTAACCAACCCCTCTTCAAGAAACTCCCCTACCAGATGGGCCATCTCTTGGGGCGATTGATCGTAAGCGCCAAATTCATTGGGCAATCCTGCATTGGGATGTACACTAACATAAAACGGGGCATTTTGCGATAATATCTGTAAGTAGGGCCTTAATTGAGCCGCACCCAAGGCACAGTTGAGTCCAATGCTGATCAACGGGGCGTGAGATACCGAGATCAGGAAAGCTTCCGTTGTTTGCCCCGATAAGGTACGCCCGCTGGCATCGGTAATGGTGCCAGAAATCATGATGGGAAGATCCCTGGCGGCCTCGCATTGATTGATGGCGAACAATGCAGCCTTGGCATTTAGGGTATCAAAAACGGTTTCTACCAAAAGAATATCCACACCTCCGCTGACCAGTGCCAGCGTTTGCTCCGCATAGGCCTCCACCAGGTCATCAAAATCTACCCCCCTAAAACCTGGATTATTGACATCAGGTGAGATAGATGCGGTACGATTGGTGGGTCCCAAAGACCCCGCCACAAAACGCTGTTTTTGGCTATTTCTCGCAGTGTATTGGTCTGCTACCTCCCTGGCCAAAGAAGCCGCGGCCTTATTGATATCGCTTACAAATCCCTCCAAATGGTAATCTGCCTGCGAAATTCGGGTACTGTTAAAAGTGTTGGTCTCGATAATATCCGCTCCTGCCTCTAGAAACTGACTATGAATTTCTTTTATAAGGTCGGGCCGGGTGATGGATAATAAGTCATTGTTGCCCAGCAGATCGTGAGAGTGATCCTTAAATTGGGTTCCCCGGTAATCGGATTCCTGTAGTTTGTAATCCTGGATCATAGTGCCCATGGCCCCATCCAAAACCAGGATCCGCTCCTCAAGCAGTTGTTCAAATTTACCTTTCATGGCATATCTATCTAAACTTATCCAGAAAGGCTTTGAGATTGATAACTCATCTCCTCCGCTAGGGGCGGATGGGAATTAGCACCACTTCCACAGATGACAGGTTGCTAAGACTTCATAGGGCCCATTCCCTCAGTCTTTCTTGATAAGTGGCCTTAAGTTACTACAAATTTTTAAAAAACTTCAAAAAAGGGCTTATCCTCAGATATTCAGAGCTAAAAGAGTTGGGACTGCATAATGTCCCCCAGAGTCACTTTAAAAAATTCTTCATGAACATTAAAATCCGGTAATCCATTGGGCTCCTTGACCACATAACTGCCGTTTTCCAACATTATATAGGAATTGACGGTGTCTCTTAAGCTGTAATCCAGGATGTTTATGGCCTCCTGTTTCAGCTGCTCATCAGCAATAAGAAATAGTGATTCCAGTCGACGGTCAAAACTTCTCACCATAATGTCCGCACTACCGCCATAAACTTTAGGATCCCCATTATTGTGGAAATAATAGATCCGGCTATGTTCTAAATAATCCCCTACAATGGAGTGCACTTCAATGTTGTCACTTAATCCGGTCCTTCCAGGCCTTAAACAACAGATCCCTCTGACAATTAATTTTACGGTTACCCCATGCTGAGAAGCTTCATATAGAGCATCAATAGCTTCTCGATCCTGCAGTGAATTGATCTTGATCACAATACCGCTGGGTAATCCAGCCTGGGCATTCTCAGCTTCCTGGTGGATAAGTTCAATCAAGTTACGTCTCATATCACGGGGAGCAGTTATGAGCCTTTGAAACACCTGTGGACTGGAATGCCCGGTGATCACATTGAAAAATTCCGATACATCTTGAGCATAGACTTCATTGGTACTCATTATGCCAATGTCGGAATAGATCTTTGAAGTATCTTCATTGTAATTACCGCTTGACATATGCACGTAACTGGTCACCTTTTTGTTTTCCTTTCTTACGATCAGCAGCAGTTTGGTATGGGTCTTGTACCGGCTTATTCCATAAATTACGAAGCAACCCGCCTGTTGAAGCCTCTTAGCTTGACGCATATTGTTTTCTTCATCAAACCGGGCCTTTACCTCGAAAAGTACAGACACGTGCTTTCCGTTTTCAGCGGCTTTGTGTAGTGCGTCAATTATTCTCGAATCTTTAGCCACCCTATAAATGGTCAACTTGATCAGCAATACATCAGGGTCTTCCGCGGATTTTTCAATTAAATGGACCAGCGGCTCGATATCATTGTAGGGATGATGAAGCAGAACGTCCTTTTTCTTTAGCACCTCAAAGATATCACTGGCTCCTAATTCGGGATAGCTTAAAGGTTTTACGGTGGGGTGAGGAGCCGGAACCTTGTCGATAAATTCATTGTGCCCCACTATCTGCCACAAACGGGTAAAATCCAGAAGGCTATGGGAGTCCACTTTAAAGATATTGTTATCGTCCAACCCCCAGCGACTCTTTAATAATTTGAGAAGCCATTTGTTCATATCGTTGGCTATTTCGATACGCACTACCCTACCGGTTTTCCTGGTTTTTAGTTTTTGCTTAACCTCTTCCAGGAAATTCGCTTCAATGTCATCGCTTTCTTCCACGGAGAAATCCCCGTTGCGCGTCAATCTGAAAAGACATACGTCGATGATCTCAATGTTTCTAAACAACCGGCTGATGTGTTGAGCAATGATATCTTCGATGGGTACAAATATCAAAACACCATCATGCCGCAATTCCAAAAATTTGGGCAGGTTCGGGGGTATCTGTACAAAGGAGATCTTCTTGTTGAATTTCTCCTTCTTTCCTACGGCAATCATGTCACCGGGACTCTTGGTCACCACCCCAAAGGTGATCACGTTGTTCATTAATACCGGAAAAGTATGATAACTGTCGTACGCCATGGGCGTAAGCATAGGGAAGATGGTCTTTTTAAAGTACGATTTTACCTTGTCTTGAAGTTTCTCAGATAGCTCTATAACCTTGCAAATACGAAAACCGTTTTCCTCAAAAGTGGGGCGGAGCTCCTCTGTATAGTAATGGTTCACCTGATTGAAGAACTCCTTGCTGTCCTCCAGGAGTTTTTCGCGGAACGGCAGTTCACGCAGGCCGGAATAGTCGACCCTTTGCCGTCCGTAATCAATATAATTGTACAGCGATCCTAACCGGATCATAAAAAATTCGTCCAGATTTGAGGCTGTTATAGCCATGAACTTTAAGCGCTCAAATATGGTACGATCCGTATTTTTAGCCTGATCAAGTACTCTGTTATTGAAGTTCAGCCAACTCAGGTCTCTGCTGACATAGTTACTCTCGTCAATTAAGGCCTGAGTGCGATCTTGAACAAGCATCGTCATCTTGTGTGCTTTTTTATATTAGGTTAAACTACCTCCGGAGTAATTACCGGGGGACTGAGCCTCATAATATAGTGAATGATCGGCTAAATATCCACGTTGGCATATTTAGCGTTTTTCTCAATGAACTCCCTGCGGGGTGCAACCTCGTCGCCCATCAACATTGAAAATAGGTGATCTGCTTCTGCCGCAGATTCTATAGTGACTTTCTTTAAGCTCCTGGTTTCGGGGTCCATGGTGGTGTCCCAGAGCTGGTCCGGGTTCATTTCTCCCAATCCTTTATACCGCTGGATGCTGACGGAGTCTACCTTACCATCCGGAGCCAGTTCCTTAATGATTCGATCTCTTTCATCGTCGTTCCAACAGTAGTGTTCCTTCTTACCCCGTTTTAACAAATACAAAGGCGGTAAGGCAATATACAAGTATCCGCTTTCGATAAGCGCATGCATATACCGGAAAAAGAAGGTCAGGATCAAGGTTCTGATATGGCTGCCGTCGACATCGGCATCCGTCATAATAATGATCTTATGATATCTCAATTTAGTAGTGTTAAGGGCCTTTTCATCTTCCTCCGTACCAAAGCTTACCCCCAACGCGGTGATCATGTTCTTTATTTCTTCATTTTCGTAAATACGATGTTCCTGAGCCTTTTCTACATTCAGGATTTTACCTCTTAAGGGCAGAATAGCTTGAAAATTTCGATCCCTGCCTTGCTTGGCAGATCCGCCTGCAGAATCTCCTTCCACCAGATACAATTCGCAAACCGCGGGATCAGAATCGGAGCAATCGGCCAATTTTCCAGGCAGTCCAGTACCAGAAAGTACGTTTTTACGCTGCACCATCTCACGGGCTTTGCGGGCGGCATGCCGGGCTTGCGCAGCCAAAATCACTTTGGATACGATCTGTTTGGCTTGTTTAGGATTCTCTTCCAGGTAATATTGTAATCGTTCACTTACCGACGTATCCACCGCTCCCATGGTCTCGGAATTACCTAATTTGGTTTTAGTTTGCCCCTCGAATTGAGGCTCCGCTACTTTTACGCTAATGATAGCGGTCAATCCTTCCCTGAAGTCATCTCCACTGATCTCAACTTTTACTTTATCCAACAAACCGGAACGGTCGGCATAGCTTTTTAAGGTTCGGGTCAAAGCTCTTCTGAATCCCGCCACATGCGTGCCGCCTTCAATGGTGTTAATATTGTTTACGTAGGAGATCACGTTTTCGGAATATGAGGTATTGTAGTTCAACGCTACCTGTACGGGGAATCCGTTCTTTTCACCTTCTATATAGACAGGCTCCGGTATAAGGCTCTCCCTGGTAGAATCCAGGAAGTTGACGAATTCCGTCAAGCCGCCTTCGGAATAAAATGAGTCCGATATAAAATTGCCGTCATCGTCCTTTTCTCGCATATCCGTAAGTTCGATACGAATGCCTGCATTTAGGTACGACAACTCACGCAGCCGGGAGGCAATGGTCTCGTAGTTGTATTCGCTGACATTGAATATGGTCAGGTCCGGCGAAAAGTGTACCTCGGTGCCGGTAATATCGGTGGTGCCCACCTCCTTTACCTGATATTGGGGAATCCCCTGCTGATATTCCTGCTGGAATTCTTTTCCGTTACGGTGTACCGTCACTTTAAGGTGTTGCGACAAAGCATTCACACAGCTAACTCCTACTCCGTGAAGCCCTCCAGACACTTTATAGGTATCCTTGTCGAACTTACCCCCGGCATGTAAAACGGTCATCACCACTTCCAGTGCGGAGCGTTTTTCCTTAGGATGTATATCGGTAGGAATACCCCTTCCGTTGTCCTTCACGGTAATACTATTGTCCTCGTTAATTATTACCTGGATTTCTGAACAGTAACCAGCCAGGGCCTCGTCAATACTATTGTCAACTACTTCCCACACCATGTGATGCAGTCCTTTCATGCCCAAATCGCCAATGTACATGGCAGGTCTTTTTCGTACTGCTTCCAGACCCTCTAGGACTTGTATATTGTCTGCGGAATAGTCGGATTTCTTAGGAGTTTTTGACTGGTTTATTTCCTGGTTTATTTCCTCGTTTCTCTCTTCGCTCATATTAGTATTTCAAATGGTTCAAAAATACTAAATTAATGGCATTATATCAGTGAATTCGAGGATTAAAACAGGGCATAAAAAGCCGTTCCGGGACTTCTTCAAAACTTGATTTTCTTTCATTGAAAGGGGGCTTTAGTAAGTATCTACAGTCAGCATTACTAAAGTACAGGCATCCTCCGTAGCGATCCCATTCTCCTGGGCCATTTTGCGCAATTCGGGATTTTCAGCGCCGGGGTTAAAAATGATACGAAGGGGATTCAGACTTAGAATATATGGGTACCATGACTGCTGATTTATAGCGCTGAGATAAAGGGTGATGGTATGGACATTCTCTATGGCCGGTTGCGATCGCAAGTCCACGATGTCGCTATCCACAATTCTGCCCTTGCGGACCCCCATCGGTACTACATCATAACCTTGCTGCAAAAGCATGATCGTCACCCGGTGGGAATGCCTACCGGGGTTAGGACTGGCACCCAGGACTACGGTTTTCATTGATGGAGCTTTGTTCATGCCTAGTTCATTAAAGTTACAGCTTCTGCGCACCGGATGCCATCCAAAGCAGCCGACATGATGCCTCCGGCGTAACCAGCTCCTTCTCCGCAGGGAAACAGGCCTTTGACCTGAGGATGCTGCAAGGTTAGCGGATCCCTGGGGATCCGTACTGGAGAGGATGTTCTGGATTCCACCGCCACCACTTGGGCATCATTGGTAAGGTAACCGGGCATCTTTTTCCCAAACACTCGTAAGCCGGCTTTAATTCCCTGATACAGATGTGCGGGTAGTATTTCTGGTAAATTCACCGATGCCAGCCCCGGCTGATAAGAGGTGTCTACCAGACTAGAAGAGATCTTGTTATCCAGAAAATCCATTAGTTTTTGGGCAGGAGCAGCTTGTTTTCCCCCAGCAAGCCGGCAGGCATGCTCTTCTATGGCTTTTTGAAAAAACAAACCTGCCAGTGGTCCGTATTGAGAATAGGCTTGAAAATCCCTTTCATCTACGCTTATAACTATACCGGAATTAGCGAATTGGGAGTCGCGTCTTGATGGGCTCATTCCGTTCACCACCAATTCTCCGGGACTGGTAGCTGATGGCACAATGAATCCCCCCGGACACATGCAAAAACTGAAAACACCTCGGTTATCCTCCAGCTGATGACTGAGTTGATACGATGCGGCTGGCAGCAGTCCTCTGGTAGTGCGACGATATTGTATGGAGTCGATTAAGACTTGAGGATGCTCTACTCTAACTCCCATAGCAAAGGGTTTCAACTGCAATTGCAGATCTTTTCGGTGCAATAATGAAAAGATATCCCGAGCACTATGGCCGGTAGCCAGAATTACCGCTTTCCCTTCATAGCGCTGACCATTTTGATCTTTTACCCCAATAATACGGTCGTTCTGACGGATAAGGTCTTCCACACGGCTTTGGAAATGGATCTCGCCCCCGGCTTGCAAAATAGTCTCTCTTAATGCTTGCACTACCTTGGGTAATTTATTGGTGCCAATATGAGGGTGGTTATCCACCAATATGTCTTCAGGGGCACCATGTGAGGCCAGTATATGCAACACCCGTTGGACATCTCCCCTTTTTTTGGAGCGGGTATAGAGCTTGCCATCGGAATAAGTTCCTGCCCCTCCTTCCCCAAAGCAGTAGTTGGAGTTGGGATCTACTAAATGTTGTCTATTAATGGCAGCGATATCACGTCGACGGGATTGCACATCCTTACCTCTCTCCACAACCACAGGCTTGACGCCAAGCTCTATAAGCTTCAGTGCTGCAAAAAGACCTGCCGGCCCAGCCCCCACCAAGATTACCGGATCCTTGTTGTCCACTGGATCCAGGTGCAGACTGAATTCAGGAGCCGGCGGTATTTCACCGGAAGGATATAGCTCCAGCTCCAGGTGTACCCTTATTTGCTTACCACGGGCATCAATCGACCTTTTTTTAACACGAACGGCCACCCGGTCCTGATCCCCAAAGCCCGCTTTTCGTGCAGCCGCAGATTGCATTAACAAAGGATCGAGGGCTACTTCAGGGGGTAGCGTTATTTTAAGTCTTTTCATTAAGCGCCTGACTAACGGGCTTCCAGCATAAAGCCAATGTTTATCCCAAACCGAAAAGGGATGCTGAGTTCATCGGTATCCAGTTCATCAAATATTCCCTCAAAGTCCTCCACTTCCGGATAATCCCGATTATAATCCCGGTACCCGATTCCCAAACCAATAAACGAATCAATAGTGATACCCGTGCCTCCGGCATCGCGCAAGAACCGGTATCCCAAAAGTAATGAATATTCATAGCGTTTTTCATCAGCCCCAATCACCGATCTGTTCACAATATTTAGGGAGTCCACTATATTGGCAAAATGATCAATGGTGCTAAACCTTAGCTCGTGACCAAAATAAAACATACCTAAGCGCCCATCTTCACTATAAAACTTCTGCCTCAATGCCAGGGAATAACCTCGATGATAAATTTCATTGATGCGAACGTTGGCATCGCTGGTGAAGAAAGGGTCCCGGACAATGCTGTACTGCAGTTCGTACCCCAACCGTTCCTGCATATAATATTCTACGGAAAAAGGGATACTACCTACCGCCATGGATACGGGATTAGTCCCTATAATTATACCTCTAAACTCATTGACCTGTGGTCTGAAATAGCGGATCCTTTTCTTTTTAAAAAGGTATTCCGGTTTTTCATAAGTCACACGCATGGTATCCGGCTTAGGAGTTGATTCTTCGATGATCCTGAATACCGGCTTATTGTCTTCATAGTAGGTTTTATAGTAGCCCGCCAAACTGCCATCATTGTTGTACAAGCTCCAGATACCAGTCTTAATTCCGTTCTCTATGATCCCTTGCATTTTTAAAGTCCCATCCTTATAGTAGCCCTTATACTCACCGGTACCCTTTACAAACCTGGATTCCCCTTCCAAAATACCATCCTCGTAGTAGTACAACCACTTGCCTTCATTGACGCCATTCTTGACCAGGCCGCTGACCTTTAAAGCCCCGCTTTCATAATATTCTTTGTAGAAGCCCTCTCCATCATTGAACAGGCCTCTGCCTTTAATACTTCCGTCTTCATAGTACAAATGCCAATATCCGTCCTTTCGGCCAGATCGTTCCACACCCTGAGAGGTCACCGTTCCTTGTTCGTCGTAGTAGGTCCACTCCCCTTCGCCAAGTCCGTCCTTGTAGGTACCGACAGCCGAGGAGGTCCCGTTTGGATGGTAAAACTCCCACAAGCCCTGCTTTATGCCATTAACATACCCGCCCCTGGCTTGCAGCACTCCATTCTCGTAATAGTATTCCCAGGCCCCTTCGTTCTTATCGTTAATCTTTATTCCAGCCGCTTTTAGTTTGCCGCTATTGTAGAATTCCTTGAAGTCTCCTCTATCGCTGGAGTAGTAGATCTGCGACTTTATCTGACTATCCTCGAAAAAGGTATTCCAAATCTTGACTTTTGATCCATTGGAAAACTCGCCTCTGCTTTTCAAGGCACCGGACTCGTAGTAATAATGCCACAAGCCGTCGCGTACCCCATGGTAAAGGCTGCCCTCCATACTGAGATTGCCATTCTCGAAATAATATTGCCAAGGACCATAATTGAGGTTATCCCGAATCTCGCCGGACATTTTCAAGCTGCCATTTTCAAAAAAATACTCCCAGTGGCCTACCGGATGATTGTCTTCAAAGGTCCCTAATTCCTTTTTATGGCCGTCTATGTAGTAGGAAGTATAAGGTCCATGGAGCAGCTGAGTACCATCCTTCAGGAAGTAAACCTCTTTTTTCTGCTTCAATTCCAGATCGTAATACGTTATTACTTTCTGGTCTTGAGCAAGGCCGATCGTTGCCTGCAGCAGAGTTGATATGATAACGAGTACAAATTTCAAACCCACCTAACATTTTACTGATCATGTGGACCAATTCAATTAACCCAAAATGTCATTGTTGATCGCGGCTGAGAAACGGGAAAATTATCCGGTAACAATGAATTGTACTACATGATAATATTGTAAATTTGGATAATTTGCAGATAACAAAATAACAAAATGTCACCTAATACCTTACAAGGTGGTAGTTCCACAGCAAAATCATCCAGAACTGACCTTTTCGAGTCTCCCGATTTTTATGGAATAGACGACTTACTTACCGAAGAACACCAGCTAATTCGCAGCGCCATGCGCGATTTTGTCAAGCAGGAGATCACTCCATTTATAGAAGACTGGTGCCAAAAAGCATATTTCCCCTCTTCGATTGTCAAGAAATTTGGAGAAATGGGAGCATTTGGCCCCACCATTCCACAGGAGTATGGTGGAGGGGGGTTGGACTATATCTCCTACGGCCTCATCATGCAGGAAATCGAGCGTGGCGATTCCGGCATGCGCAGTACTGCTTCGGTACAGGGTTCGCTGGTAATGTACCCGATCCATGAATTTGGCAGTGAGGAGCAGAGGAAAAAATATCTTCCCAAGCTTGCCAGCGGTGAATACTTGGGCTGTTTCGGGCTTACCGAACCGGACCACGGATCCAATCCCGGAGGCATGGTTACCCACTTTAAAGATGAAGGGGATCATTATTTGCTGAATGGTGCGAAGATGTGGATTTCGAATGCGCCGGAAGCAGATATTGCGGTGGTATGGGCCAAGGACGAAAATGGGCGGATACACGGCTTGATTGTAGAGCGGGGCATGGAAGGATTTAGCACACCCGAAACTCACAATAAATGGTCCTTACGGGCCAGCTGCACAGGGGAATTGGTTTTCGACAATGTAAAGATCCCTAAGGAAAACCTACTTCCGGGCAAAAACGGGCTGGGCGCACCATTAATGTGTCTGGACTCCGCCCGTTACGGAATTGCCTGGGGAGCCATTGGTGCTGCCATGGATTGTTACTTCAGCGCCAAGCAATATGCCATGGAACGCATCCAGTTCGACCGGCCCATCGCGTCATTTCAATTAGTACAAAAGAAGCTGGCCGAGATGTATACGGAGATCACCAAGGCACAACTGCTGAATTTGCGCCTGGGCCAACTATTAAATGAACACAAGGCCAGCACTGCTCAAATTTCCATGGCCAAACGCAACAGTGTAGCTACCGCCTTGGAAATTGCCCGGGAGGCCCGCCAAATTCACGGCGGCATGGGTATAACCGGCGAGTATCCCATTATGCGTCATATGATGAATTTGGAGTCAGTGATCACCTACGAAGGAACTCATGATATCCACTTGCTGATACTAGGTAATGAAATAACCGGGATCCCTGCCTTCACCTAATCACGCGGACCACGCAACAGGCCTTTTAGGGTTAGCACATATACTGGCTGAACAGGGTCATTAG
>CAJIBY010000404.1_pt1 | contig 10866 bp, 6 predicted proteins | sample 9199461 | NCBI WGS metagenome assembly CAJIBY01 (sample SAMEA7708316, study PRJEB35096) | sediment metagenome | biome: marine neritic benthic zone biome [ENVO:01000025]; feature: sediment [ENVO:00002007]; material: shallow marine sediment [ENVO:03000034] sea grass bed [ENVO_01000059] ... | reverse complement strand
TGAATATTAAAACCCCACCTCTGTATAGAACAAAATGCGGGAGTTCGTATTAAATACAAACTACCTCCAAATGTTCCTATGAACTGGTGTAACTAAATCCTTTAGTAACCGGGATTTTGTGTTAGCATCCCTGACGAGCGGTCAATTTCTGATTGCGGAAATGGGAACAACACAAACTTCGGATCCCAGCTGGCTCCAAAAATGGTGGGGCCTAAATCCCATCTCACGATATCGAACCAACGGTGCGGCTCCAGTGCCAACTCGACGCGCTTCTCTTGCTGAAGATCAGCCAAAGTAGCAGTACCCGCCAAATCTGCCAAGCCCGCTCTGCTTCGGATATCATTGATTTCAGAAGTGGCATCAGCGTCTCTACCCGACATCAGCAAAGCCTCTGCATACAGCAATTTCAGTTCGGCAAAACGGAACCAGCGTTCGTTGTTAAAATCAGCTTGCTGGTTGGGCGAATGATTAGCGGAAACTGTATTACGGGGTCCCCGATACTTCTTGAGGGTTAAGCTGGTGGAAGACCAACTAACATCATATGGAGTGGGGTCCCCGGGGAAGGTGTAGTACATATCCCCATCTTCGTACAAGGTAACACCTTTGCGCAGATCTCCAGGCTCAAAGGCATTGAGCAGGTCGTCGGTAGGAGCCCACCAACCTACTTTACCTCCTGGAGCGCCATTACCAGCGTCCCAATACCAACCACGGGCCGTACCCTGGGAGGCTTTGAAGTTCTCAGAGTGGGTGTCGTCAAAAACCCAGAGGTTATCATCTGAGAACGGACCTCCGTACTGGACTTCGAAAATGGATTCCGCATTGTTCTCATTGTCGAATGCAAATACATCTTCAAAATTCGCCAATAATGAATAAGGACCGTTGTTGATCACATCCTCAAAAGCCGTTATGGCCCCTGCCCAATCTTGTTGCCAAACATTTACCTTACCTATATAGGACTTGGCTGCCCAGGCGGTAGCCCTTCCGGCATTTGCTGAACCCCAGTCGTCTGGCAAATTACTAGCCGCCGTAGCGAAGTCCGACAGAATTACTGCGTACAGATCGGCTTGTGAAGAGTTTGGCAAAGCCTGGTCATTCAGGTCCTTGCGTACTTCAGCAGCTATGGGAGGCGTACCAAACATTTTTAAGGCCTGGAAGTGGAACCAAGCGCGTAAGAATTTGGCCTCACCTTCAAAGGTTGCCTTTTCTTCCGCAGACAACTCATTTTCACCATCCAGGTTTTCCAACACCAGGTTGGCTCTAAGAATACCCTCGTATATTTGCGTATAAGCGGCAGCGTAAGGTATATCGCTGGCCCGGATAAATAAATTATCCACATCTCTGGAAATCCCGTCTGACTGATTGTCATCAGCAGCGACATCATCGGTGATGGTCATAGTAATTTTCCAAAACTCTCCTCTTTCGGACAAGGTCTCCGTACTGGTTCCCCAAAAATCCTGTATAGAGGCATATGACGCAAAAATAGCGCCATCAAAGTCTGCCGATGTCTTGTAAAAAGTCGCAGTGGTAACCCGATCCAAAGGAAGCAGATCCAGGTCATTGCAAGAATTGAAGGCCATGAAGACCACTAATAAGCCTGCTATCTTTTTCATGGTATTTGATTTATAATTATTCTTTATCATAATTCTAACTAATTAAAAGGTAATCTGCCAACCAAATTGCCAAATTCGCGGTTGCGGGGATGCCCCGCCGTCCTGACCTGTAGCTAAGGGGAATTCTCCTTTTTGGAAACTTTGCGCCCTTCCTACTTCCGGATCAAATCCGGAATAATCAGTAAATGTTGCTAGGTTCTGTATCCCAATATAGGCTCTGATGCTGGAAATGAAATTTAATTTTTGCACCATATCAACAGGTAATGTGTAACCCAACTGCAGGTTTTTAATTCTCATTAAGTCGGCGTCTTCGATCCACCGGTCGGAATATCTTTGATTACCATTGGGATCGCTTTCTGTGAGCCTGGGTATACTGTTGCTGGTACCGGCTCCGGTCCAACGATTCAACACTGAGGATGAGAAATTTTGATTTCCTGATAAACTCTCATTTTCAGAACGGCCCTGGTTATAAACCTGTCGGTCACCCACACCTTGGAAGAATATAGCCAAATCAAATCCTTTATAGGCTCCATCCAGTTGAATACCATAGAAGAAACCGGGAATGGGACTTCCTAATACAGTGCGGTCATTGGCGTCCACTACGCCGTCGCCGTTCACATCCACAAACCGGATATCACCAGGTTCCAAGCCACCGGAAAATACATCAGGTACTGCCGCATTTACTTCCTCCTGAGTTTGGTATATGCCATTTGTTCTGTATCCATAAAAGTGACCCACGGATTCGCCAACTACCGTTCGGTGTGTCTGACCACCGCCAATACCCGTATTGATGCTGGTCACTTCTCCCAGATCCAGCACTTCGTTATTAACCGTGGTTATATTACCTGAAATGCCATAGCTAAAGTCACCTGCGGAGTTGCGATAACTGGCGGACAGTTCGATACCCGTATTGCGTATTTCTCCTACATTAGCATCTGCCGGTAAGAAATAACCCGATACGTAGGGTAATGGCAGGCCGATCAGAACGTCTTCTGATTTCTTGTTGTAATAGTCAAAAGTAACGTCCAATTTTCCTCCCAGGAAAGAGGCGTCAAAACCGATATCGAATTGGGTACTGGTCTCCCACTTAAGCGCTTCGTTGGCAAAGTTAACGGGAGCCGGGCCCCGGCTAACTACCTGACCATCCCCTACTATATAAAAGATTGTAGATTGCAGAGCACTAAGGAAAGCAAAGTTAACCCCGGTAAACTGGTTACCCGATTGACCCCATCCAGCTCTTATTTTCACATCATCTATCCAGTTGGTAGCAGGGAAGAAATTCTCCTCGCTAAGCCTCCATCCGGCAGAGAACGATGGGAAAATATCATCCCGATTATCTTCTGCAAAACGGGAAGTGGCATCGCGCCGAACGTTGACCGTGGCCAAGTATTTGTTCATGTAGGAATAATTAACCCTACCCAGAATACCTTTAAGGGCCCATAGATCTCCTTCATTGGCCGCCGCCACTGCTGTACCTGTGGCCGGGAAGTTGGTATTAAATAGATTTCTACCTTGTATCCTTACCTTATCAAATTCAAAGTTGGTTTCCTCATAACCTAACAGCACCGTCAGATTGTGATCTCCGAACTCCTTACTATAAGTTAACGTATTGGTCCAATTGGTGGTAAGTTCTACGGGTCTGGAATTAATACCTAAAGACTGTCGCACATCTAGACCTGTAAACGAAACCTCGGATTGCAGGATGTTGGCATTCCCTACGTTATAATCGATACCTCCGGACATTCTAAATGTTAAGCCTTCTATGATCTTAAATTCCCCGTAAATGTTTCCTAATATTTTAGTGTTTTCTATGGTGGTCCGGTTGACCCGGGGGTCAGTTCTGAACACATAGTTTTGTGCAAAGCCATCACCTATGGTGGTGGGGTTTTCTTGGTTATAGCCAAAGGGTCCATTAGGATCAAAAACCTGAAAGTAGGGAGCGTTTTGAGAGGCATTGAAAGCAGCGGCACAACAATCGCCCACACCTTCAGATTGGGTTAAACGGTTGGTTCGACTGATCAATATGGACTCTCCAAAACTGAATCTCTCTCCGGCTTTCACGTCGCCATTGACCTTTACCGAATATCTTTCAAAGTCCTGTCCGCGCTCAATCCCCTCATTGCTTTGGTAGCCTCCGGAAATGAAAAAGTTTACATTTTCGGTTCCTCCACTAACTGTAATGTTGTGACTTTGCATAGGAGCACTCTGAAATACCTGATCTTGCCAGTCCACCTCTGGTAATCCACTGAATGAAGATAAATCACGGCCAAGTTCACCTTGGATAGCGATATACTGATCCTTGTTAAGCACACTGAGCGATTCTCTTACTTCAGCAGTACCTACATATCCGTCATAACTCGCTCTGATACGACCTGATTCACCCCTTTTGGTGGTAACGATGATCACACCGTTGGCCGCTCTAGATCCATAGATCGCTGCCGCCGAGGCATCTTTTAACACGTCTATCGATTCAATATCGCTAGGATTAATTCCCGCTAGTGGATTTGAATCCGTGGTAGAGGAGGTATTTACGGTAATATTAGTGGTTTGCACAATAGGCACTCCATCAATCACCCAAAGCGGTTGATTATTTCCTACAGTCCCCACTCCGCGTATCCTCACGTTGATCGGTGCCGCCGGGTCGCCCGCCCGGTTGATTATACTGACCCCGGCAACCTGTCCGGCCAATGCCTGGTCGGGGCTGTTAATAGGCCGGGTAGCAATTTTTTCAGCAGAAATGGAGCCAACTGCTCCGGTAAGATCCACCTTTCTTTGGGTACCATATCCCACTACCACTACTTCTGAAAGTTGTTGAAGGTCCGCGGCCATGGCAATACTGATGTTTTGACGGCCATTAATGCTAACCTCCTGGGCTTCATAGCCCACGAATGAGAAGACCAAGGTGGCATTAGAAGCAGCCTGTAAGTTGTAATTACCATCGGTATCGGAGATGGTACCACTGGTGGTACCCTTTATCAGGATATTTACCCCAGGCAAGCCTTCTCCGCTGGATGCGTCGGTCACCCTACCCGACACTGATTGAGCCTGAAGTTGTGCGAATCCCAAAAGGAATAGGAAACTCAGGAAAAATTTAAAGATAAAGTTTCGCATAGTATGGTGATTTAGTTTACGATTAGATGCGGTTTTGAATTATTGGAAAAATTCAATTTCATTGCTGGAACTAAATTTCGTGTATAGCATAGCCATAACTACACCTTAACTATAATAAGTTAGAAGGCCTTTACCAGAAATCAAAAATATAACCGGGCAATTGACAGAATTTAACAAAAAAACGATCCCGGTAACGTTCCCGGAAGACGATATTTTATTATCTTATTAAAAATCGCAATCGTTTGCAGTTTTAATCCTTGGTGATGAACCACCCGGTTACCATACGTGATATCGCTTTAAAACTCAATATCAGTACCTCGACCGTAAGCAGGGCGCTACGAGGTGTCCCTGACATCAGTCCTAAAACCAAACAAGCGGTTTTGGACATGGCGGAGGAGCTACATTACGAGCCCAATGTCATTGCTCAGAGTTTACGCAGTAATAAAACCAATATAATCGGAGTGGTAGTGCCTGAAATTGCCATTCACTTTTTTTCCTCGGTGATCAGCGGTATCCAGGATAAAGCCTCCGAATATGGTTACAACATTATGATCTGTCAGTCCAATGAAAACCAGCAGACTGAGCTGGCCAATCTAAAAGCGTTGGTTTCCAGTCGGGTTGACGGCCTTTTAATCTGTTTAAGCAGGGAATCCACAGACTTTCGTTATTTGCATCAACTGCATCAACAGGAATTTCCCATGGTACTCTTTGACCGGGTATGCGAAGAATTACCGGTGTCACAGGTGATCGTGGATGATCGCTACGGTGCCTTTCAGGCGGTAGCCCACTTGTATGCCAATGGTTATCGTAGGATCGCGCATTTAGCCGGTCCTTCAACGCTTAATATCAGCCGGGGACGACTTCAAGGATATCTGCAGGCACTGGATACCTTTAATATGGAAAGGTCTCCTGAACTGATAGTGGAATGTCCACATATGAAGGACTCTGCCGCCGCAGCTACCCATCAGTTGCTGGATCTGCCTCATCCGCCGGATGCCATATTCGCTGTCAACGATCCTGTGGCCATCAATGCTGCTGAGGTTATTGAAGAAAGGGGTTTACATATACCGGACCAAATAGGGCTGGTGGGATTTACTGATGAACCTGTAGGGCAACATATGACACCAGCATTGACTACGGTAGCACAACCATCCTATGAGATCGGGCAGGTAGCTATGGAATTGTTTCTGGAGCAAATGAATATACCAGGCAAATCCAAGCCCCGCAAGAAAATCCTCAACACCAAACTGGTAGTGAGAGGCTCATCCCGTAAAAATCCACAACCTCTATGATCAGATCTTAAAGAAGATCCCCTTTTTGTAAAGGAAGTAGCAGAGATACCACATGATTGCCAGTACCAACAAAGCGTTGGTAATGGCCAGATAGGGAGCTGGAATGCCCAACATTCCTAAAAACCCATCATTGAAGATCTTGACAAATCCCGTAAGCCAGCGATGTCCCAGAACTTCGGCAAAGAGATAAATAAATATGGAATTAGTACCTACTATGATGAACATACGAGCCCATTTGCGGTATTTTTTGATGTCAACGAACCAGTAAAAGAGCGCCAAAGTCCACAAACACCATCCCCCTGAAGCAAATACAAAGGAAGTGGTAGAAATCCGTTTTACAATGGGCGTGATAGACAATAGATCCAAACCGTAGCCGATGACCAGACATACCAGTCCGGAAATGAGGAATATGCTGATCTTCGATCTGGGCTCCTTTTCTTTGTTCAATAATATGGCTCCGCAAATAGCTCCCCAGATGGTATGAGCAGCGGTGGGAAGGCAGTTGATGGTGACCCATCCCCCACCGGGATTGATCTTGCCCATGAGTATCATATCCATCCAGCTGCCAAAGTTTTGATCCTTTACGAAAGGTGCTGAGGGATCGTAGGTGCGATACAATATTTCCGTTAATACCAAAAACAGCAACGACACTATCAACTGCGTTTTGATGGGGTACCTCATCAATAAAAAGGTGACCAGTATAGTAAAAGACAATTGGGTCAAAACATTCCACAGTTCCCAAACCAGTTTATCGTTGTAAACACAATGCAGACCCACTCCAAAAAGCAATAGTAAAAAGCACCGCACCAAGATATGTTGAAAAGCCTCATTCCAAGTGGCTCCTTTGGACATCCTGCCTTTTAGGGAAAAGGGCATGGCCACCCCCACTATAAACATGAAAAAGGGCTGGATCAAATCCCAAAAACGTAATCCATTCCAGGGGTGATGGTGAAATTGCCGAACCAGGGTAGCTCCCAAGGTACCCTCTGCAAAGAATTCAGTAAAAGCATGGTACACTAAAGCGGCTTCTGCGATCAACAGGAACATGGTAAGACCACGGTACGCATCCAGTGAAACTAAACGATTCGATGAGGGTAGTCTTTCAGAGGCCATGATGGGTTTTATTTAAGCCTATGCAACCTGGAACTCTTATTGAGCGAGGTGCTGTCGGCGGGTTTACCATGTTGGGTATTGGTTACATACCAGGAGATGAACAGGCCGAAGCCTTTCTGGAGATCTGTCATATTTACACTTCCAAAACTATGCACACCAGCACTTCAGGAAGTAAATCATAGGAATCTAAAAATAGCTAATTATTTGAACTGGAAAAATCATAGCGGGTAAATTTCCTTTACTCTAATTATAACTTTTTGCCTTTGCATTCTCTTATATTGCAGTGAAGATCCTTAATATCCAGTGTAAGTATGAAACGCGAATTCATGATCAAAGCCATCACCGAAGACCCCCAGAAGGTTTGGGATCTGATTGTGATCGGCGGAGGGGCCAGCGGGTTAGGAACCGCTGTTGATGCCACTACCAGAGGGTATACCACCCTGCTCCTGGAACAAGCTGACTTTGCCAAAGGTACCTCCAGCCGCAGTACTAAACTAGTGCATGGCGGAGTTCGCTATCTGGCCCAGGGTGATGTCTCGCTGGTTTTAGAAGCCCTTCATGAAAGGGGATTACTACGTCAGAATGCACCCCATTTGGTCAAGAACCTGGCCTTTATTATTCCCAATTACGCTTGGTGGAGTGGTCCTTTTTATGCCATTGGCATGAAAGTCTATGATATGATGGCCGGTAAACTTGGCCTGGGCCCCTCTGAAATGATCTCCAAGGAAGAAACCGTTAGTGCTATTCCCAATATTAAAACGGAAGGATTAAAAGGAGGCGTTATTTATTATGACGGACAGTTCGACGACTCCCGCTTAGCCATCAATCTCGCGCAGACATTCAGCAAGAACAACGGAACCCTGGCCAATTATTTCAAGGTTACGGGATTATTAAAAAACCAGGACGGCTTGGTAGCGGGAGTGACCGCCACAGATTTGGAAACCGGGAATAGTCATCAGATCAAGGCCAAGGCCGTGGTCAACGCTACTGGAGTTTTCACCGATGAAATACGCTTGATGGACGATCCACAGCATAAGAATAGCATTCGCCCCAGTCAGGGTGTGCATCTGGTTCTGAAAAAGGATTTTCTGAAAGGTAAATCCGCCATTATGATACCTAAAACCGATGATGATCGCGTGTTGTTTGCTGTTCCCTGGCACGACAGGGTTATTGTAGGCACTACCGACACTCCACGCGATGTACCGGAATTAGAGCCTCAACCTCTTGAAGAAGAAATTAATTTTATACTAAAAACTGCCAGTCGCTACCTGACCAGGGCTCCCAAGCGTGAGGATGTGCTGTGTATCTTTGCGGGATTAAGGCCGTTGGCAGCACCTGATGATGAAAACGACCAAAGTACTAAGGAAATATCCCGCAACCACTTGCTGACCGTCTCCCTAAGCGGACTGATCACCATTACCGGTGGCAAATGGACTACCTATCGTAAAATGGGAGAAGATACCGTTGACAAAGTGGCTTTGGTAGGCGGGCTGGAGGAACGACCCTGCATCACCAAGAACATGCCCATTCACGGTTATGCCCAGAATTTTGATCACAAAGATCATTTGCATATTTACGGATCGGACCGGGCTGCTATCTTACAGGTCATAGAAGAAAGCCCGGAGCTCGGGGAAAAACTGCACCCTCACTTGGATTATTTAGGAGCAGAAGTTTTGTGGGCTGTAAAAGAGGAAATGGCGCGTACAGTTGAGGATGTACTTGCTCGTAGAGTCAGAGCCCTGTTTATGGATGCCAGGGCCAGCATGGAAATAGCTCCTAAGGTAGCAGCCATTATGGCCCAGAGGTTAGGCCGAGATCAACAATGGATTGAGGAACAAGTTTCGGACTACCAGAAACTCGCACAACGTTATATCCTCAGCTGACTCCTATTGGGGAACGGGGATGGTACGCTACCGTCATTACCCCTCAAATCCCCTCTAAAACTAGGTCAAAATCGATTTTACCAGTTCACCATGGACATCAGTAAGTCGAAAACGCCGGCCTTGAAACTTAAAGGTTAGCCGCTCGTGATCAACCCCCAATAAGTGGAGCAAAGTAGCTTGAAAATCGTGTACGTGTACAGGGTTTTCCACTACATTATAACCGAATTCATCGGTAGCCCCCAAAGTGAATCCCTTTTTAACTCCGGCGCCCGCCATAAATATGGTAACGCATCTAGGATGCTGGTCGCGGCCATAGTCGATTTCAGTGAGCTTTCCTTGGGAGTAGTTGGTACGACCAAATTCTCCTCCCCAAATCACCAAGGTGTCATCCAGCATGCCCCGTTGCTTGAGGTCCTTGATCAACGCCGCAGTAGGCTGATCCGTTTCCTTACACTGAGTACGTATGGCCTTGGGCAAGTCGCCATGTTGATCCCAGCCTTGATGGTAAAGCTGGATAAACTTAACGTCCCGTTCCGCCAACCGGCGGGCCAATAAGCAATTTGCCGCATATGTGCCGGGCTTACGGCTGTCGGGACCATACATATCATAGATATAATCCGGTTCGGTGGAGGTATCCATGATTTCCGGAACTGATGTTTGCATGCGGAAAGCCATTTCGTATTGTGCCATACGGGCCAGGATCTCAGGATCTCCTATATCTTGATAATTCAGGGCTTCCAGCTGACTTAAGTGATCCAACTGCTCCCTGCGGCTGGCATCTGTAACCCCGGGAGGGTTATTCAGATAAAGCACGGGATTTTTACCGGCACGGAACTGCACTCCCTGATGTTGGGAAGGTAAAAATCCGTTACCCCACAGCCGTGAGTACAGGGGTTGGCCATATTTGTCCTTGGTGAGCAGTACTACAAAAGAAGGTAGGTTTTGGTTATCGCTGCCCAACCCGTAGCTCAACCACGAACCAATGGACGGTCGACCGGGAAACTGAGAACCGGTTTGTATAAAAGTTATAGCGGGATCGTGATTTATGGCCTCCGTATACATGGATTTTATAAAGCACAGATCATCCACAAGTTTTGAGGTATAGGGCATTAGATCGCTTACCCAAGCCCCGCTGTTGCCATGTTGTTGGAAGTTAAATTGAGTGCCGGCTAATGGAAAGCTGGCCTGTCCTGCCGTCATACCGGTAAGCCTCTGCCCTTGGCGCACGCTTTCAGGGAGCTCCTCACCATTCATCTTATTAAGTAAAGGTTTATAGTCAAATAGGTCCAGTTGCGAGGGAGCCCCGCTTTGGAACAGATAGATCACTCGCTTTACTTTAGGTGTAAAATGCGGTTTGCCTAATGAACCTGGGGTCACTAGAGGTTGGGAGGATTGACCAAACAGACCTATTGGATCCAGGAACGAGGCCATGGACAAGGCTCCCAGTCCCAATGAGGTTTTGGTAAGAAAATCCCTTCTGGTGTATTGATGATCTTGTTGGTCGCAGTGGTGCATAGTGCTATCGTTTCATATAAGCCTCGTCATGATTCAAAATGGTACTGGCTAATACTGTCAATGCCGCCGTATTCAAAGGATTCAACTGCGGATCCACGGGATAGTCGCCTACTTTCAGTAAATCCTGGGCATGCTCAGGTTCCTGCCGGAAATGCTCTTTTTGAGTGTTGAATAAATTCATAAAAATCTGCATCTCCTGATCTTTGGGTGAGCGACCGGTTGCCAGTTGGAAAGCCCTTCTGATCTGCTCCTCTAAAGAATCCCGGGCCTCCTGTTGAACGCGTTGTGCCAACACTCTTGAGCATTCCACAAATTGGGGGTCGTTCAATAACACCAGAGCCT
>CAJIBY010000577.1_pt1 | contig 11130 bp, 6 predicted proteins | sample 9199461 | NCBI WGS metagenome assembly CAJIBY01 (sample SAMEA7708316, study PRJEB35096) | sediment metagenome | biome: marine neritic benthic zone biome [ENVO:01000025]; feature: sediment [ENVO:00002007]; material: shallow marine sediment [ENVO:03000034] sea grass bed [ENVO_01000059] ... | reverse complement strand
AACCAGGAAGGTGGATTATACCGACACCAGTATTACCCAAAACACCCGGGCATCCTACCCTATCGAATTCATTGATAATGTTCAGATCCCCTGTATTGCCGGACACGCTAACCACATCATCTTTCTCACCGCAGATGCATTTGGTGTGCTGCCACCGATTGCAAAATTAACCCCTGAACAGGCTTCCTATCATTTCATTTCCGGGTATACCGCCAAGGTTGCTGGTACTGAAATGGGCGTTACCGAGCCGCAGGCTACCTTCTCGGCAAACTTTGGGGCAGCATTTATGATGTGGCATCCCAACAAATATGCGGAGCTTCTTGCAGAAAAAATGAGAAATCATAAAGCTGAAGCCTGGCTGGTGAACACTGGATGGACAGGCGGTGCTTATGGTGTGGGCTCACGAATCAAACTGAAATATACCCGGGCCATTATTGACGCCATTCATAATGGAAGTTTTAATGGTGTGCCTACTGAAACCGACCCTGATTTCGGTTTTGAAATTCCATTGGAGTGCCCTGATGTTCCATCTGAAATTCTGGTCCCAAGAAATACCTGGGCTGACAAGGAGGCTTATGATGCTACCAAGGCCAAACTGGTGGGATTATTTAATGATAACTTCAAGAAGTTTGAGGCAGGAGTAAACAAGGAAATAGTGGAGGCAGGTCCTGTTTAGGACTGTTCCGAGCTGGTCAATTTTATTTTGAGCGTTTATGCGTTTGGTCATAAGGTTAACTTCTCCCATTTTTAAAAATGAGCAAGACATAAAGTTGAAAGATCCCTACGGGGAAGCGAAAAGGAGTTAAATTTCCCGAAGAATCTGGCAATAACATGACTCCTTACCGGCCATCAACAATTCTTCATAATTCTCGATGAGAATAGCTCCTTTGATCTAAAACATCTTATATTAGATTACCGGTCCATCTTCAATGATTCTTAACTATCAAATGATTGTTAATGCCACCGGAATTCCTCTATGCCGGAAGCTTGAGGCCATTTTGTTGAGGATTGGACAAAGTATAATCAAGCTATTTTTTAGATTAGTATATGACAGGTAACACTGACCAAATTCGTATTATTCTTATTAACATTCACGGACTTTTGAAAGGAAGTGGTTTGGAAATCGGTAGAGACGCAGACAATGGAGGGCAAACAAAATATGTCTTTGAATTTGCGGAGCACCTTTCTCAACACCCTAAGGTAAAGCACGTTCATATTTTCACCCGTCTGATCGACGATCGCGACCTGTCACCAGAGTATGCAGAACCATTGGAAGTCCTTAATTCCAAACTGGATATTAGACGCATTGCCTTTGGTGGTAAAAAATACCGGTTGAAGGAACAGCTGTGGGATCATTTAGATGATTTTGTGAACCAGGCCATCCAGCATATAAAAGAGTATAAGATCTATCCCGATTGGATACACAGTCATTATGGAGATGCCGGCTACGCCGCGGTTGAACTCAGTAAAATATTAAATATTCCTTTCACCCATACCGGACACTCACTGGGTATTCATAAGAAACAAAAAATGACGGGGGAAGGTATGTCGGAGACAGAGGCTGAAAAAAAGTTCAAATTCTCCCAACGCATAGCTGCTGAGGAAGCTACACTGATGTTATCCCAGTTCATTATTACCTCTACCGAACAGGAGATTGCATCCTATGAAGAATACAATAACTTTTCTTCGGCACAGTATCACGTTATACCTCCGGGTATTGACACCGGTAAATTTTTTCCTTATTACCAGGAAAAAGTTAACGAAAACAATATTGAACCAGAGGAATTGCAAAGAAAATACTGGGTCAGCGAATACATTGAAAAGTTCTTGATAAATCCCCGAAAACCGGTGATCATGGCCTTATCTCGCCCGGATCGGCGGAAGAACCTGCACACGCTGATCGATGTGTATGGTCAGGACCAGGAGTTGCAAAGTTTGGCCAATCTGGTGATCTTTGCAGGCATCAGAAAGGACATTAAACAAATGCCCGACTCTGAAAAGGCAGTACTTACCAACATCCTGCTGTCAATGGATAAGTATGACCTCTACGGAAAATTAGCTATTCCAAAAAAGCACGATGTAGAAAATGAAGTAGATACCATATATCGGTACTGTGCAGAGAAGCGGGGGGCCTTCGTGAACCTCACTTATTATGAAAATTTTGGATTAACCACCATAGAAGCAGGTGCCAGTGGACTACCGGTGGTGGTAACCCGGAACGGGGGTCCCAGAGAGATCATCCCTATCTGTAAAAACGGTGTTTTGGTAGACCCCATAAATCCCGGGGAAATAAAATCTGCACTGGTTAAAATTCTCACCAACCAAAGTCTTTGGAAGCAGTATTCCAATAATGGGATCATAAATGTCCAAAAACATTTCAGTTGGGAACGTCATGTTCAAAAGTATCTGCAATTAGTACAGGAGAACTTTGCGGTCATGGAGAAAACTAAAGATGAAAACAAAAAAATGGGTTCTTTCCATTTGCGAGGGGAATTATCCAGAATGCTGGTAGCGGATGTCGACGGCACCCTTATCTATCCCGAAAAACAAAACCCGGGAATGACTAAATTATTTAAATCATTAAGAAAGAGAAACAAGGGAACAGTGTTTGCCTTGGCTTCCGGAAGAAACTTGGACCTGGTTAAAGATGCCATAGTCCAATACAACATTCCTAACCCGGACATTATCATCTCTTCAGTGGGGTCCGAGATTTTTTATCTATATCCCGACCTCTTAAAGGATAAAGGTTGGGCCAATTTTCTCAAAAGACGTTGGAAACGGGATACCATTGTAGAAGCTCTAAAAAGCGTATCCTGGCTGCGGCTACAGGAAGAAGAGGCACAAAAAGAGTTCAAAATCTCCTATTACTTTAAGGAAAAGCATTATAACGAGGACGAGATTAGAGAAACTCTTTCCAGGAGTTGGAACCAGGTTAATATTATCAAATCTCATGGCGCCTTTTTGGATATCTTGCCCAAACAAGCGTCCAAGGGGCATGCCCTGCTCTTCCTTTGTCACAAATGGGCGATTCCCCTCGACCAGGTGGTTGCCGCCGGAGATTCAGGTAATGACCTGGATATGTTCAGGGGATCGGTAAAAGGTATTGTAGTGGGAAACTATTCTCTGGAAATGGCTCAACTAAAAGCCAAAAACAATTTGTACATCGCTAAACAAGCGGCCGCAGCGGGAATAACAGAAGGATTAGGACATTACGGATTTAAATTTTAGATATGTATTCAGGAAGTGGATATAGTGACTGGGAAATTGGTGATGTCGATGTCATAGTGGTTGACGGCAGATATCATCTGTTCCATCTGATTATTCCAAATCACGATTATATTGCTCATGCTGTTTCAGAGGATGGATTGTCCTGGAAACGGGTGAAAAATGCCCTGTTTGTAGGAGATCCCGGAAAATGGGACGACGACATGTTGTGGACCATGCACACCTATCGAGAAGGTGATGAATTCATAATGTACTATACCGGATTACAACGAAGGGATAAAGGTGAAATTCAAAGAATCGGGTGTGCCAAATCCCGCGATCTGGTGAACTGGGAAAAAATAGAATACCAGGGTTTGCCTGCCGGATCTGCAGCCCCTCACTATGAAGATGATATAAACAACCCTCGTAAATGGCTTAGTTTCAGGGATCCTTTTCGATTTTCCTATAAAGATTCACAGTATCTATTATTCTGCGGCCGGCAGAGTATTGGACCAACCTCCAGACGAGGATGCGTAGGATTGATGGAACTGGTCAACGGTAAATTTGAGCATAAAAAACCCTTGTTCATATCCAATGTATATGACGATATCGAATGCCCTTCGGTGGTGTATTTGAATGGGTTTTTATATTTAATCGGCTCCATCCGTGAAGATATCAAGGTACGTTATTGGTTTGCTCCCGATTTTATGGAGGAGTACCACGCTTTTCATGACAACGTGCTGATGCCCCAAGGCAACTACGCCGCCCGCGTGGTTCAGGATGGTGAGCATGTCCTGGTGTACAATTTCTATTATGTGGGCCACAATGTCAATACTCTTCGGGTACTACCGCCACCCAAAGAGCTAAGCGTTGATTCCAAAGGACGGCTCTTACTAAAAAGTTTTTATCGATGGCCCGAAAAAATAGTGAACACCTTAACACTGGCGGACTTCCCGGAACCCACGCTGTTATTCTCAAATCCTACTGCCTCCTTTAAGGCTGTTGAAAACCAATGGACCACACAGTGTAGAAGCGGGCATGAATTATTTTGTTTCTCCAAGCCCAGTCCCAGTTACATTTGGGAAGGCACCTTATGCCTGGAGGGTATGGGTAAAAGTGGGTTAATAGTAGATGGTGATGAACACGGAAACGGTTATTTTATTTCCATAGATTTTGTGTATGGCTTGATACAGATCCGCAGTTGGGGCTTTAATGAATCCGATAATCATCAAAATTTTATCTTCGAAACCCTACAGACCAATCAATTCAACACTACTGATAAGCATGAACTCCATTTTAAGCTGATTCGCTATGGGCACTATATTGAATTCGTGATCAATGGCGTGGTGAAACTAACCCTAATAGATTATCGTTATCAGGGACCCCTGATTGGTATTTACTCCTCATCCTCGATAATTTCTCTTTCAGAATCCATGATCCACACCTTATCGGAGCCGGAAAGTGAATATGGAGCTCAGGAAACACAGGTTCACAAAATCCAGGAAGCCATGACTAGCATCAACCCCAAGGTGTAACTTGGGAATACAGTTGATAAAGTTGAAAATATGGACACCCAGGACATTCATGGAATTATGGAATTGAATCATGCTATTCAGGAGCTGCTAATTAGTGTGGCTCACGGAAAAACAGGTGCTGTGAAGAACAGTTCTTAGTTCGGAATTGGAAATGTTCTGATTGTTTACACCCCTCCCGACCGTAATAATCTAGGCTCAATTAGGGCAGCGTTTAATCTGCCTATAATGGCTGCATTCTGCAATTGAAGCTTTGCTTAACCTCCCATTTTCCGGAGTTGTTTTAAAATTGCCACTAAATTCCCTAACTTAATTGGAATGCCCCTTGAAACCAACTATAAACCCTCTTCACCCACTGGAAAGAGCGACAAAGGCCTTTCGCAGAAGCTCGAACAATATGAGTTGATCCTCGATATCAATAATGCTATTGTGTCCAAGCTTAATTATGAGGATCTGTTTAATGCCATCGCCACAACCCTAAGAAAGAACTTTCCAGTGGATTGTACTGCAGTAACGCTATACAATAAAGAAGAAGATCTATTTGAAACTATGGCCATTGAACCATTTTCATCATCAGTGGAATTGTATTCCGGGTTTCAGGTGCCTAGAAAAGGCAGCCATATGGAATGGGCATGGAAACACAAGGCTCCATTGCTGCGAAGTAACATTGATAAAAAACAAAGATTCAAGACCGAAAGCATGTTGTTAGAGCAGGGGCTCAGGTCCTATATTGTTTTACCCATGATGAGTAGGAACGAGTGCATAGGAACCTTTAACATCGGCAGTGTTGAACCATCAAAATATTCTAGAAAAGATATTGGTTTTGTGGAGACCGTGGCCAACCAGATCACCATGGCCATTGAAAATGTTAAGCAGCATGAAGAAATTGAAAATCTGACCAGGCAACTGGAAAAGGAAAATGCCTATTTACAAGAAGAGATCAAGCTCACCCATAATTTCGAGGAAATAATTACCCATAATAAAGAATACCAGCAAATGTTGGCCAGTATTGAGCAAGTGGCTGGTACCAATGCCACTGTGTTGATTCTAGGGGAGTCCGGCACCGGAAAAGAATTGCTGGCCAGAGCAGTGCATAGCAGAAGCAAAGTGGCGGGCAAGGCTTTAGTAAAAGTAAACTGCGCCGCACTACCGGAAAACCTGATTGAAAGTGAACTTTTTGGACATGAGAAAGGAGCTTTTACCGGCGCGTTGACCCAGAAGCAAGGCCGCTTTGAGCTGGCGGACGGCGGCACTATATTCTTGGATGAAATTGGGGAGCTGCCGTTGCAACTACAATCAAAATTATTAAGGGTGTTACAAGAAAGGGAATTCGAGCGGTTGGGAAACCCCCGCACTATAAAAGTGGATGTACGAGTGGTGGCGGCTACGAATAAAGATCTGGAAAAAGCTGTGCGCAAAGGAAAGTTTAGGGAGGATCTCTTTTACCGCCTGAACGTTTTCCCCATTATCTCCAGCCCATTGAGGGAACGGCCTGATGATATCCCACCTTTAGCCAATCATTTTTGCCAGAAATACAACCGTCTTTTCGGGAGGAGTATTTCGATAATTCCGGAAACGGTTATGAACGAGTTACAATCCTATGATTGGCCGGGAAATGTAAGAGAGTTAGAAAACATTATAGAAAGGGCCGTCATTCTGAGTCAGGGAAAAAAGTTGGAAGTAGCCCGTTTGAACAATAAGAGGAGCCCGAAATCCATTAAAGGCACCAAAATCCTATCGGATCAGGATAATCAACGTGCGCATATTATCTCTGTCCTGAAGTTAACTGATGGGAAAGTCAGCGGACCTAATGGTGCGGCTCAAATGCTGGACCTGAACCCGAAAACACTCTATTCTAAAATGAGAAAGTTAGGCATTAAGAGAGGCGATCTTTCCCCGAGTGCTCATTAACCAAGCGGAGTGATTATATTTAAGAAATTTCTGAAATAAAATCATTGTGTTCCTTCTCTCAACCTTTGACAATTTCTGCATCTTACTAACTATCAATCATTTACGTACGTAAAATTTTATGGCATAACCTTTGGATAGAGGAAAGCTGTAATCAATTTTAAAACTTAACTACAAAAAAATGGAAACGCAAATTGCAAACTTAACAGAACGTGTAGCATCCCTGGACCAACAAGTGGTGGACGGGAAAATCTTGGAAGCAGTAAGTGCCTTCTTCCATCCTGATGTCATTACAAAAGAAGGGAATGGTGCCGAAACGCATGGCCTTAATATGAAGATAGAAAAGTTAAAAGAGTTCTTCAACGGGATAGGCAGTGTCAATGGAATCACACTTCACAGCCAAGCGGTAGGAGATGATGTTACCATGTCGGAATATACTTTCGACCTTACCCAAACTGATGGAAGCCCAATTCTTTGGAATGAGGTGTTACGAAGGAAATGGAAAGACGGCCTGGTGATCGAAGAGAAATACTATACCGCAGCCTAACTGAGTAAACCACCAGCATGGACCAAGTACTTAAATGACATCACAAATGCCGTTTAAGTTTCCCAAACCTTCCTGATTAACCAGGTAACTGGGCCTATCTTCAAACCGCTCAGTCTAATTCCTGGGATCAGGGGGGTTCCCATTGATAGGTCTTCACCTACCAGGGGCTAAACAATCAGCCCATCGATATCTAATTAGCGGATCATGAAAAAGATCGTATTGCTTATCGGAGTGGTATTCGGCCTAGTTGCCTTCACTATATCAGTACAGGAGTTATTCTCCGGCTATTTGGACCGTAGTCCAGATACGTCTGGGTTCAAAGTGAATGAATTAAGAGGCCTTGATTCAAATTTCTCCAACCGAATTTTGCAGGTCTTCATACTACTATAGACAAGAAACGAGCGTTACTGACCGAAGCGTCAAGATCTCGTCCAGACCTCCTCCGCCCCACGAAATTGTGTAAGTAACCAAGGTGCGTTAAAAATAAGCAGTTACATGATATAAATTGTAACTGCTTTTTTATTTGCTATTATTAACTTACCTCTATCAACATATGGACAGGTCACATTTCCAGCTAGAGATAGCTTAACTCAACCGCAGTTTCCTATAGTTTTGGAGACTGTTAAAGGGAACGAGGCGCAAACCCCGTAGCCGCCAGACCTGACCTCATATACTCCTTGATTTTTTGGAAATAAACCTGCCTAATGGAATAGAGGGTGATCTCAAACTGGTAGTCTTCTGCAGAATCACTAAGCAACTTGATCTCCGGCGATTTCTTAATGGAGGCCCAGGGGGCATTTAACAACGCTTTGCGAATTTCATTTATAGAGGTCTCTAAATCGCCGCGTTTGGAGATCTTCAATTCAAAGGTATGACTGATCAACTTTTCACCGGGGTTGGGCTTAATGCTGATCTCCCCGGACAAGGTACTGTAGGGAATGCTTACCGTTTCCCCAGAGTTAGAGGTAATGATCATGGCTCTTTGACCCATTTTGGTTATTTTTCCTTCAAATCCCTTTATTTTTATCCAGTCATTTAACCTCATGGAGCCGTCGGATTTTAAAACAATCCCCGCCAGGTAATCACGGGCCACAAACCAAGTTAAAAGAACCACTACCAACACCACGATTACCATTACTCCAATGGATGTCCATAACTCATTGCGCATCAATTGGCGTATACCCCATAAGATAAAGCCCAACCATACCAAAGCTTCACCAATAGGAATTAAACGATCTAGTTTAGTTTTGAGGGATTTTCTTATAGGGGCGTTTTTCCAGATCAGCTTGAGTAACCAAAGTGTAGCAAAAATTACCAGTGCAGCCACTATCAACTTTAGTATTATAAATTCTGAAATAAGTATCTGCATGACTGCTTGCTTTAAATTAGAAAGTCCTCCTTAAATGCAGTAATTAAAAAAGGCTGTAAAAATCGGTTTATCTCCCATACTCCGTTGCGTTCTCGTAAAATATCCAACCGCTTCAAAACCTCCAACCTTGCGGCCAGCTCTTCACCGGAGGTTTTTAATATACGCTGCATGCGCTCCACGTTAAGTCGTTTGTGAAGAATAACCTGGATCAAAAGGATGGCGTGGTCTTTATCAATGTTACTCAATACCTCTAAATCCTGCGGTTTGGGATATCTTATTTGTATCACCCCGTCATCGGATATACTGTTGATATTACCAATCCATTGTTGTAAAGCCACCCCTACGTTACCCTGAGAAAGATCAAAATATTTAGTGAAAAGCTTGGCTTCTGTCCACTGACTTAAGGAGTCTTCGTCTTTACCTTCCAGCTTAAATTTAAGTCTGGAGGTTTGATGACGAATTAGGATGACGTCCTTCAGCTCTTCCGCATTAAATGGATGTGGCTTTAAGATTTTAAAAAAGCTGTCCTCAATTTTTTTGATGTTATTAACCAGTCGAAAAGCAAGCATGTTCATATTGATGATAAACAATAGCTTATGACCGTAATCATCAACCAGCTTAATTAATTGGTCCAAAACTTCAAAACCTTGGGCACTACGTTCCCACCAGAGTTCTATATCATTGAAGACCACTACTGAATCAGGCTTCAAATTGTCAAAAGCCGCTTCCAATTCACCGTAATACTTCAAGCTTTTCTTTAAGGTTTGTTGAAATACCTTGGACTTGGTGCTTCCTTCCTCGGGGGGATTTATGGTATATATAGCTTCCTTAGTAAATTGACCGGCAATGAATTCCGATAGATAGGTTTTACCGGAAAGAGGCGCTCCCAGGATAAGCAGTCCTCCTGACCTCACTCTTTTATAATGAGAAACCGTGTTGCTGGCTTCCTGTAACTCCTGATCCCTCAACAGCCACAGTTCTTTACCTACGCTATGGGGTCTTAGGAAAAGTTGTTTGTAGTAAAATGGCAGTCCTTCCAGCACTTCCGTTTGCGGGCTGATCTCTTGCATCATTTTTGACATACGGTCGCTCCAGGTGCCAACCCCCCATTTATTACCTTGAAACCGTCTCGCGGCAATCACTCCCTCACTTCTTCTATAGTACAAGTTAGTCAGACCGGCCAGCACATAATTTTTGATGTTCTGACTGTAGGTGTTGAATTTGTTAATAACCTGAGATTGCTTTTGACTCCTTAGGTAATAATCGAAATCCAAAGCGGACTTTATAATAGAGTGGGCATTTAAATGTTCAGAGACCGTTTTGAAGTTTTTATTAAGTCCGTTTACCAGTTGGCTCTGAAGTTGCTCGGCCTGTCCCCTACTATCAAGCAATCTTGATATCTCCTCATCAATAGCTTCAATAAGCTTCGTGGAGAAGTTTTCATCACCAAGATCAAGCTCAGCATCTTTGCTGTCAAAGGATAGATTGACCACCTGTTGCACATCTAAAATAGTATGGTCCGCTTTAATAAGCACCGGAAGTAGTTGACCGCTATGTGCTTCCAGCGGAGCAATAAGCTCCGTCTGAATAAAATATTTCACAATATCCTGGGGAGCGATATCAATGGTTTCGAATTCCTCAGTGGGGTCTTCAGAGGCACTCTGAATGTGGGGAACCTGTAATTGCGCAGGCAACTGTTTACAAAGCCCTATACTGGCCTCTTTAAAATCTTTTACACACTCATTGATCTTAGTAAAATCACCAATTTCATGTGAAGTGGTAATTTTAGGGGTTTTGCCTCGCACATAGTCTTCTTTTAATCGCTGCAGGGTGGAGATTAGCTGATCTATTTTCTGCATGACCATTTGGTGGGGTATCTGCGTGATAGGTTCCAACAGGCCTATAACTTGTTGCCCAAGATCATTTTGCAGGGACAAAAGCCTTATTTCCAATTGATGAACATTAAAGTTCAAAGGCTGATTAAATCCCCAAGCGGAGGCGGCGTCCTTTATTTGTGCGTGCAACCTGGCCCATTGTTTGGGAGATTTCAACCTTGACCTCACCTCTTTGTTAATAGTGGCCTCATCTATTAGCTCTACAAATTGTTGTAAATGAATTCTACTGTCAGTAATGAGATAATCCCGGTAAGCATTGATCTTTGAACTAATGATGCCCTGTAAATCCCGGAAACGATCTTCGACTTGGGCGATTTCGGCAGACATTTTTTCGGGCTGGTAGTGACCGCCATTGTCTGTTTTTAGATTCTGAAGACCCGCGGCCATCCGCCGTAGGTATTTTCGTAAATCACCACTGAAATGATCACTATCTTGATTAATCTGCTTTTGAATTTCCAGATAAGCCCTTTGCAGGTGCTGATTTAGCTGTAATGAAGTGAGTTTTTGAAAATTAAACCGATATTGCGGGGGTTTCTTAAATACCTGGTATTTTGTTCGTTGCCACCAATCAAAATTGTCCTGTCCATTATCGGCCAGCAGCTGCTCTTCATCGTATGTAACCACCAAATGTGGAGGACATTTGAGGATAATCTCTTCGACCTCTTCGGCCATTTT